>Ga0302347_1000050_pt1 | contig 266016 bp, 348 predicted proteins | sample PhyWR1_FD_202178 | JGI IMG/M metagenome (GOLD analysis project Ga0302347, IMG submission 202178) | Leaf surface microbial communities from wheat plants in UC Gill Tract Community Farm, Albany, California, United States - DLSL W.R1 (v2)... | ecosystem: Host-associated > Plants > Phyllosphere >... | reverse complement strand
CAGGTGCAGGTTGTCCAGTCGCTTTTCACTGATGACACGCGGGTTGTACTTGGCCTCTTTGAGGTCCTTGATGGTCAATTCTGCCATTTGCTTAATAGCCTGTTAGTTCTTGGGAATGTGATAGCACGACACGCCGACGCCGTCATGCGCAGACACGACGAGGCATTCAACGCCGGCACGTGGAGTTACGATTCGGTCTTGCATGGTGACTGCACCGAACCAGCGGATAGCGAAGACGACCCCGAGGAGGACCGCGATAACGAGTACCACAGCACCTGCGAGAATGAGGTGATCCTTGAGGTTGGACTTTGGCTTGTCGCGCATGATTGCACCCTATCTGTGTGGGAGATAGGTGGAGTTTACAGTTTAGATCACCACTCCGAGTTCCTCACGCATGATTCGCAAGCACTCATCCTTCTGCATGAACATCCAGCGCTTCGGTAACGGGATGCGCTTACCAGAGCCCGTCATGAGCAGCACGCAGAACTTGAAGCCGCGTTCTTGGCATGCCTTGGCCTTAGCCTTGTTCATGCTCCAGCCGCGCTTCTTGTTGTTGATCAGGCCCATCGTTGCCTTCGACTTCACTTCCACGATGATGTTGTGGTTGCGAATGAAGATATCAGGCATGTAGGTACGCCAGCGCTTGCCGTACTTGTAGCGAATGTTCAGGGCGTTACCCATTTCGCACTCGGTACGAATGTCGGCCGGGTCGAATCCGCCTTTCTCGACAAGGTACTCCAGCGCTTGTCGCTCGTAGCCTTGAACCAGCAGTTGCCGACCGTGGAACTCATAGTGGTACTGCTTGTACTTCTCGGAACGCTTCTGTCTGCGTTTCTTCATCGGTGCGTTGTTTCCAAACAGACCTTGCATACGGTAACCTCCCAGTCAATGCTGGAAAAATTACCAAGGGAAATGAAAACGGGAACCACTAGGGCTCCCGTATTGCCATTGCGCGTATGGCACTGCGCAGTCTGACTGGATCATTGCTATGTACAGGGTTCTCGAAGAACTCGCGCAGTGGTTCCTTGTACGGTCCACGTGCGAAGAACACCAGCACGGTATCTGTCACTTGGATGCGCACGTTGTCGTGCGGAGCCTTGCGCTTGAACGTAGTTGCTGACTGGTCGAACTCACCAATCACTGTACCCATATCGTCAGCCAGCGTGGTCAGTTTCGAGAACACCTCCGCTGCTCTCTCGGAGGAAGGAAACAAGTTCGTCATACGTGCGGTCCTTGTTGAATGGGTCGAATATCAGGACGTCCGGATGTTGTCGCAGGACGTAGTCACAGAAGTCCAGATAGCCTTGCGCGTCCACGTCATGCGTGGATGCTGCAACGTGGAGAACATCGTGCCTGCGTATTTGGGAGCAGACAACTTCGGGGAATCTTGGCAGGGTGGCGTATACCTGAATGTCGAACTCAGGATAGGTGCGCTCGCTACTCGCCGCAGCATGGGTGATATACAGGTCTAGACCAGAGACGTTCTCTTTCCAGAGTTCCTCCAGCAGGCGAGTGCGCGTTGCGCTGTCGTCCCACAGAATGTTCAGCTTCATGCACTCAGTCCTTTTACAGATACCAAAAAGGCGACCCGAAGGCCGCCTCAGAGGATGTTGCGTTTGCTTACAAGCGTAAGCCACTCACCACTCCCAGCGTGCTCAGGAGATAGATGATGGCAATGATGATGAAGATGACGATGACGACTTGCTTGATCCGCGGAGGCAGAGGAAGCAGGGTGAGCAGATAGTAAATCAGCACACCGACCAGCACCAACACCAAAAGGCCTACAAGAGACATAGCAACCTCCTATGCAGCCCGAGTGTTACTTCGGATTGCCGGTGACGATGCGTTGATGGTAGCTGTTCAGCACGTCAGCTTCGTCGTCGCTGATCTTGCCATCATCAGGCTTTACCGCCAGGCGCTTTTGGCCGTGATGGTCTTCGGTCGCGAAGGTGGCCAGACGGTTGTCTTTGCGATACACCGCCGAGCTGGTAGCACCGCCGTACGACAGAGCTTCGAAGGCTTTGGCCGAGGCTTCCTGAATGTCCAGGTCTTCTTCACGCTGGCCGTTGATTTCGACAGCGTAGTCCTTCGGCAGCTTCTTCTCTTCGGCCTTGGCCGCGGCTTTCTGCTTGGAAGGTTGCAGGTCGCGAATGTCTTCTTTCTCGACCTTGTCTTCCGCAGAAGCGTTTGGATCAGGCTTGATGATCGGCTGGTTACCAGCGTTGCCGGTCGATGCCACTTTGGATGCGCTGCTGCCTGCACCGGTCGCGTTCACACCCTCGGTGCCAACGGTGTGGCTGGCGTATGGGTATTCGCGCGATGGGTCCTTGTCAGCTTCCTTGGTGACGTCAACATGGACTTTGACTTCGCCGTCTTTCGGAGCAACGTTCTGGTTGTTGCCCTTCACGTCGCCAGCACTGGTAGTGTTGGGATCGTTGCTCTCACCGCCGTTGAGTTTGGCCTGAGCCTCGTCGTTGGCTTTTTGAGCTTCTTTCGGGTCTTTGTCGGTAGTCATGGCAGTATCCTCAGTGGTTGGACATTGCGAAGAAGACATTCTGTCTCCTCCTATTAGATTAGACGACATACCCAGCAGAAAGTTCCGTGAAAGTTGACGAACGGTAAAAATAAAAAGGGCCACCCGAAGGCAGCCCTGAGAGGTCATGCGGCGATGCTAAACACTGGTACTTCGGTTGGCGAGGCAGTGTAGGCTTTGCGCCCGCCGATGCGCACACCAGCGTAGAACATCCAAGCACGCCAGCGAGCTACGCCTTCTGCCCGCAACGCACGGTACAGGACTTGGTCACACTCCTTACGGTTCGGGTAGTAGATCGACCCGTCCGCTTGGCGAATGCCGTAGCCTGAGTACAACCAGTCGTGAATCGTGGCGGCCTTGTCACCGTAGTTGGCGAGCAGGGCGTAGAACACGAACAGCCAGATGTTGTGCAGCACGTCAATCGAGGCGTAGTTGGTCTGGAAGCCTTTATCTACCTCGATCTTGCCGAACACAGAGTCCTGATAGGTGAACACGGCGAGCATTTGATACAGCCGCCGTTGGAGCTCGCGTGTGTCAAAGTGGGAGAATACGCCTGATGCCATGATATACCTTCGGTAGCGTGTGGAAATGAAAAAGGCGACCCGAAGGCCGCCTTAGTGTCCACTGTTTCCCGCACACCAGCACTGTCGCCCGAACAACACTGCGGTCTGCGGAGAGGCTGTAGACGTGCCTACTCAACGGGCCCTTCCCCCGTACGCAACAACTGCCGAGCCGGAAAACCCTGGGCAGTTATCGGTAGTCTCCGCTTTCGCGGGCTCATGCTGGAGCTAGGCTCCGAATGGGTGCAGGCTCTTACCCTGCTTGGTGTAGAGGCTCGGCGGCGCGGCGCTTGGGGAGGGCTGGCTTCAAGGAGCATGGCAGCTGGATGAGTGTCTACCAATGGTGCCTTACGGCTACACGTATTACCTCTCACGAGGAGAACAGTTGGGACGTCTGGGACTTGAACCCAGGACCACGCCGATTAACATTCCGGTGCTCTACCGACTGAGCTAACGTCCCATTAGTCTTTGAGTGCAACTCCGACACTCACTGCCAGACAGAACTTGCCATCGGGATTCGTGAAGAACGATCCGCCGTAGGTGTAAGCCTGTCTGGTTTTGTTCTTGATCTTGCGCAAGTGATTCTTCATCAACTTGCGGATCGAGGAAAGAAGCAAGCGACGGTCGCTGGTGTCGTTGACCGCCAGCACTTCGTTGACCGTGACATACTTGTCGCCGAGCTTCGGAACTTGACCCTGGTCCAAATGGACAATGTCCAATGAGCACGAGGTAAACAGCAGTTTGATTTCTTCCGCAGTCATCTGACTCATGGATCAGTTTCCAAAGCAGCGTGTAGGCAGGGCCAGTAACCGGTAATACCGTCACTGCTCTGATGTACTAGCGAATAGCGTTCTATCAGAACTCTGGCCCACAAAAATGGTAGGACGTCCGAGACTCGAACTCGGGACCCTCGGATTAAAAGTCCGGTGCTCTACCAACTGAGCTAACGTCCTAGAAAACAATCCCGCTTGCACAGACGAGTGGGCTTCTGTACTTGTGAACAGAGTCAGGGCGGGTACCTGTGGTCATTGCCAATACAGCGCCGTCCACGAGTTTCAGGCCGCATCAACAATCTAACTCTGGTTCGCTACCTCGGGCACGGCCAGCTTTGCAGCGCCCACTGAGGTTTTGAATATGGCTCCCGCTCCTGGACTCGAACCAGGGACGCCACGGTTAACAGCCGTGTGCTCTACCGACTGAGCTAAGCGGGAAGGGTAAAGTGTGCGGTTTCGTGCGCATCGCCAAGGATAAACGTGCAAATCGTATCTTGGCTAACAGGCACAGCTCGTTCAAATTGCGAAGCAGCCTCCGCGTACGGTCAGCGCTCTTTTACGTTTCCCAGTAATCCACCACAAGCTTGCTGGGTGTGCTCGCTTTGCAACGAATCAGGCATTGCCGGTATACGCGACAAACACCTGCATGTTTTCTTTCACCTCGACAGGACTGCCTCGAGGTGTGAGGACACCACCGCCGTGACCTTTAACTGACCAGGTCACTGTGTACACCACGCTCGGGTCTCGACCGTCGAGTTTGACGGCTTCTTCGTAGCTGATGGTGCGGCAGACAAACTCATGCGGCTTTGCATTCACAAAAATTTGCATGGCGGTGCTCTCGGATGTGGCGACTCCAACGGGACTCGAACCCGTGACCTCTGGCGTGACAGGCCAGCATTCTAACCGACTGAACTATGGAGCCGAAAGTGGCGACCCGGACGGGACTCGAACCCGTGACCTCTGGCGTGACAGGCCAGCATTCTAACCGACTGAACTACCGGGTCTATGATCGTAGCTTGCTCAACAAATTAGCTATCTGCAATTTCGCGCTCGGCAGCATAAGGGCAATGCTGAGCCCGATAGGTGCGACGTGTGCGTACTTCACAAGTGTGTTGGTGAAATACAACGCAACACCGACTAGCACGTAGGCAGTCCAAACACACGCATCGTACCGCGTTTCGCAGAATGGCTTGAAGATTCGCTTGAGCATGTATATTACCAAAAGCAGAATTGTGTGGCTCTGCTTTACAGAATTGGTGCCAGCAGGTAAACTTACCGCACGTACTCGTTGCTGGGGCGGGCAACGTGGACCAGTGTGCGTACCAAGCAGCGTGGCATTACCTTATCGAACAGCTTGGGTGCCGTATTCCCAAACGCTCTATCTGACGTGCTGCATTTCATCGGCTCCGCGTAGGTACCAGACGAATGATTAGGTGCCTCAGACTCGTTACCGCGTCAGAACCAGAAGGAGATTAGAGTTCACCATGTGCTAGGAGTTGAAATTGGGTAGCCCGGTCATTCGACCGTAGCATCTGTTCTCTATCCTGCGCGCAGCGGGCGATCCTGTAACGTCTCTTAAATTCTCAGTAAGAAGTCGAGCCTGAGGCGAAAAATGAAACCCACCTAGAAGATGGAAGGCTTAGGCTAATGTCGCGGCGGAATTCCTGCTGTCACTACCCAAAGCTGAAGGGCTTGATCTGGCTGGCTCGAAGCTGCGTTGTGTTGGCTTTCTTTCCTTTACACTTCTAGGTGGGAGTGGTTGCAACTTCCGAAGAAGCCGAGCGAGCAACTGATTCCTGGGTTAGAGGCCCAACACCGCATCCAGTAATACAGAAGGCAACCGTGCGCTTGATAGGCGATCACTCTAGTCCCTTGTACGTTGCGCAGAGACAAACGCAACGGCACGCCAACGCAAGACTCACGCGGCCTATGCTCCGCAATTCATCCATTAACCACAGCAGGAAATTCCGTGGTGACGGTCCGGGAAATCGCCCCTTTGACCGCTGAACTCAGCCGCACAGCTTATCAGGCCGTTGGCTGTCGCAGACTCCGTAGAGTTTCGTGGGCCTTTCACCCATACACGGACTTGAACCGTTCATCAGTGCGAGTAATGAATTAGCATTTCGAGATTGGCCTGCACCGTACATCTGGCTTCGTGCAAGCCTCTCCTCGATTCAGCAACCGCAGCCAATGGCGGCGCCTTTGTGGTTTGTGCGGGATGGGATCGCTGGCCGGATCAGGTACCCATCCCTATCTACATCGCGCAGCCTGACTTCCGGCAGGCGATGGTTCTGTTTGTGGTTGCAGCGCTTCACCCGATTCCGGCGGGTGTTGCACTGTCTGGAGCCTGACGCTGCACAGGCTCAAAATGAAGATCAGCAAGGTGTGTCCTTACGCAGGTTGTTCGACGTGCTCGGTGAGACGGCCGAATGCCAGTTTGTGAACAGCAAACAGTTCGGTACCGTCTGCACCGTTGAAGGCGCGCTTGACGCTGGCGTGCACCACGTTTGCCAGTTTGAGATACTTGACAGTTTCACCATCAGCTCCAAACTGACGCAGGATGATCGCGTCAAGCTTGGTGGTCTTGAAGGCTTCGATACCGTCGAGCACTTCCTGTTCGGCTGGAACGAAGTCGCTGAACGCAAACTCCGCAGCTTGCATCATTGCACCCGCAGCAGGATCAGACGCAAAGACGAAATCTTGTTCGGTGATCTTCACAGTTCTCAGGTTCAGCTGGAGTGCCTGAATGGCATTCACCAGAACTGGCGCCACTTCCTGAGAACAGTCGATCCGCCACAGGTCAAAGTTGTCGTTCAATGCGATCTGTTTGATCGAGGTAACGTCATCCAAACTAACCTTGCCTGCAACGGTAAGCTGTACTGAATCCGACATAGCAATCTCCGTGCTTGTCAATGAATTAGCAATCGCGGTTTACACTTCCGCCTTGCGTGGAAGGATGATCCAGTCGTTGGCGGTTACGTCCGACTGACTGGCAACCCAGGCAACGCAGTCACCCTGCGCCGTGTACATATCAATGTGGTCACGGTAGCTGATGACCTTACCTTCTGGGAAGATGCTCGCCAACGGCGCGCGGTTGACCGTGAAGGTCGACGCAGGCACGTAGTAGATGAACATATTCTTGCCGTTCCAGTTCTGGCGGCAGGCACGATAGCCAGCCTTGATCGCTTCGACAGCAGTGCCGAAAGACTGCGGCGCTTGGCTTTCAACCAGAGAATCGAAATCCTGAACTTCTGGGAAGCACGGGTGGTGATCGTCTGCGCGACGGGCGAATGCGACCTTGAGCGTGATCGTGGTCTGCGGCACTGGCGGAACTTTGGTGAGCAACACCTGCGATACGTGACCTTCGAGGAAGTACACGGCAGTCGCATCACCTTTGAGTTCGCGTAACTTGAGCTCCAGACGTGGAATCACCTCACGCACATCGTCGGTATCGACGGTGGCGGATACGTCGGTGTAGTCAACGACGCGGGTGTTGCCTGCGACGTCCATGTAGGTACCGTGATCGAGGCCGCGGATCACATGCAGACCAAGCGGCTTCAGGATGTTGAGCAACAAATCTTGTTCGAGCGGAATCATGTTTGCCTCACAGTAGGTTGTCGAGTTCGTCACAGATGAAACGGTCGCGGTGGAGCTCCATCGGGAAAGAGTCACGCACACACTTGAGTGCATACATTATCTTTTCCATGGTAGGTTCGGTAAGCAACTGAACCAGCATGACACGTGGCGCGAGCAGCGTCAGGTAGCTGCGCTTCCAAGGCATTCTGCGCGCCATCACAACATCTCGGACGAGTTGCAGGTAGGAACCCCACTGCACCAGATCATCATACAGTGCGCCAACGTTCAGAGCCTTCAACGTGCTCTGGTAGAGCTGGTAGCCACGATAGATGCGCCGCGCATTAGGATCGAGTCGATTCATCCGCAGGAACATCAGCGCCTCGGACGAATGCTCAGGCCTGAACAGCATGAAGTGGCGGGCGTTGCAGACGTGCATGAACTGCCGGCGCTCAAAGAAGTCGCGGGTGTAGTCATGCGCCTCGATGAACAGGACTTCCGCGCTCGGGTCAACCCACGGGCTCAAGGCGTTTTCGAGATACGCCTCAGCGTTTCGGCTTGCGTCAGGCGGAGCGCACGACACCGTCGCAGTTGATCGCAGGTAGTTGCCAAACTCCAGAGCGTTGAGTCCAACAACCATGAGTGGGCGATTGAGTTCTTCGACTCTGGCCAGTTGGAAGTTCATACGCCTTCCTCCGGCACCAACACCTGCATGTAATGCGTGCTGTGCTCCATGATGATCTGGCGAGCGTAGAAGTCGAACAGCCAAATGGCGTACCACCAAGTGACAGGCTCCTTGCTCAAGTCCATGAACTCGAGGTCGAAGAACTCGCCGTTGGCAGGATCGAACGTACCGTCCTCGATCTGGTCGAACAGGACTTCGCACTTGGTTGCGTCAACAATGGCTTGCGCCACGTTCAGGTAAATCTCGTTGTACGCCTTCTGCCAGAGGTAGGCGAACAGGTAGTAGGCAACGAGCAGTCCACCGACAATCCAGATGCTGTTCATCATTCCACTCCATAGAATGCGTGGAGGATCCCCACCAGAGTCGTGAACACGTAGGTCAGTTCACGTTCCAGCAGGAGTTGTCGCAGATAGTGCTTCAGGTCATCAGGCTCCGTGATCACGCGGTCCCAGATATCCGTCAGCAGGACATTGACGACGCTCGCTTCCACTTCAATGAACGGAGCCAACGCAGCCTGGGAGCGTAGCACCAGCGAGTCGCTATCGCTGAACAGCAGGTTCTGGCGGATCAGTGCCGACTGCTTGATCGCCGCACGGTACTCGGTGCGAGTGATAAACTCCACGCCACCGGGCCGTTCGTAGCACTGGGTCAACATCGACACACCAGTAAGGGCAATGTAGATCACGTCCCGAATCACATGCACGCGAGCCTGCGACAGGTAGTCGAAGCCCAGCTCGTCGATCATCAGCTTGGACTTGATCTTTGGCCCAACAAGGTCCAGCGCGTAACGTGCGAGCTTCACGGAGGCGGCAAGCGCTTCCAAGTGCTCAGCGAGTTCACGGCCTTCTTGAGTATCGGCGACTGGCGTATAGAGGTCATACTCTTGGCCGAAGCGCGGAATGTTGCGAGCCGCGAGCTTCATGCTTGGAGTTGAACAGCCTCCGTATTCCAGTAGCGCAACGGTGCTCCGCGTTGAAATCGGGAACAGCAAACCGACGGGCAAGCCGTTTGCATAGTGGACGCTGTGCGCTTGCGGGCATTTGTCCAACAGACTCCGCGGATCAGCGATTGCTTCCTCGCCTTGAGTGAGTTTCACCGCATCAACAATTGATTTCTCCGTGACACGTAGGTATAGTCCCATGTTCGAGTTATCCAGCTTTGTCGCATAGCGACGAGTTCTGATTTGTGCGAACTTTTCAGCCGCACGCCTTTTCGACCGCGGGCGAATAGCTTCCTTGTTACCTCACCCTAGCGAGTAGGCTCCTGAAAGCCGAAGGCTAAAGAAAAGACCACGACCTCCGAGCGAAGCGAGAGGTCAAAGAAATCCCACCGACAGCTACCAGCTACCAGTTCTCTCAACCAATAGCTTTGGAACCTACGTTCCGACCTAAGCACTGAACAACTTTCAGAGGCGACCTGTTCACAAGGTGAATTCAGGAAGCAGACTTTGGCCTTTCGATTAACGCCGGAGCGTTACGTTAAAGCACTGGAGGCAGTGCCCTAACGTAAATCCCCGTTGGTGTGCGGTGCTCGAAAGAGCTGGTGTCTTTCGGTACACGCTTCCCTCACTTCGTTCGGTCTGTGCCTTCGGCACATGGACTTTTCTTTCTCTATCGCTTCGCTTCGCTCCGCTGGTCCGTGCCTGAGTGTCACCCTGATGCGTCTTGGAAGACTTCCTGGGTAGGCGACGAATTACAGAGAAGCGCATTCTGAAAAGGCACCGTGTGTGCCGAAGGTGGAGAATGGAATGGTCAGATGAGGACGAACGGACGTGAGTGCGAAGATGCGAAGTAACTTCGTGAGTGTTGACAGTTCCTAAAACCAGCAAACTGAGGGGTCAGTGGTCATTTTTTGGACAATTTGGTTAAAAAGTAACCGTCCGCTCTGGAAGCAGCGTGTGGACTGACTTCCAGCGTGGTCGAAGGCAAACAAAAACATGGCGAGAAACGACAGGTCCTCGTAGTCCTAGCGCAGCTACGCATACGCCTAGGAGGGTCACTTTGGAGCTTCAATGTTTTTCGTCCAAACAACTGCACTTTTACAACTGCAATCAGTAGTGCAGCCGCTTGGGTCGATTTGCTGTTTGGTCCATTCCTCGGCACCGCGGTTGCTCGGGGCGTGCACCAAATGCGAAAAGTTGGGTACTGCTGTAATCAGTAGTTTTGCTGTAATCAGTAGTGCAAACCGACGACTTTGCACGAGGCACTCATTTCCTGACGCTGGCGGTATGTCTGGCCTAGGCCTAGCGCGATTTCTCACTTTCCGAGGGGTCAAAAACGCTGTACAAAAATTGATCAAATCGCGAATTATATTTTCAAACGGGCGTTTGAACAGCCCTTCATACACACCAAAGCGAGGTCACTTTGCCAAGAAACGAACCTACACGCTAACCGCGGTCCTCTGTGGCATGGCACAGCGCGATTCCTCAGGACCGCACTTTTGAGGACGATCCTGAGAAACGCACGAAAGGTCGCGTGGAACTAGCGTATCCTGACGAAACAAGCACCGACGGGATTTTTCGATTTTAGCTGCAATCAGTCGTGCAAATGCAGGTCCCGTGCGGCCAAAGCAGGTTTTCAGGAAATTTGAGCGACGTGGTTTTCACCGAGCTGGATCAGCGCGTCGGAGATTTCCTCTGCTCCGATTTCAGCACTATCGGCAGAAGCGTGCGCACGATTGCGATGCAGTGTCGCTGCAATCTCGGCGCGCACGTGGTTCCACACCTTCGTGAACTCGGTCGGGTTGTTGCCGATGATAGCGTCGGCAAGTTGGTCGCCGGTCTTCTGGCTCAAGAAAGGCATGACGGTGCGCAGCATGACGCTTCGCTTGTTCTTCCCTTTCTTCCCACCCTTGCGAGCGAGTGCCAGCATGTTGCCAACGATCTTCAGGTCACGGTTATTCATTGATAGGCTCCACTTCGAGGTAAATGATTTCGGCACCCTTGTTGCGCAAGGTCATGGTGCCAATGTCGAATTGCTGAACGAGTTCTGGATGCAGCTGGTCGGGCTTCAAGCCGTGCAGAACGACACGCCCGATTGTACGGCCACGCAGCTTCACGGCTTCACCGAGTTGGTTACGCACACCCATCAGGTTGGGAAAGTTGTAGCTCGACTCTGGATATGGTGCACGGTCACCCGGCTTGCGCACGATCACTGTGGTCACGGTGAGTTGCGGGTTTTCTTGCAGGATGGCTTCCATCTAGGTTTCCTATCAGTAGAGTTTGAACCCGTACGCCAACAGGCGCAGGGCTTCGGTGGGTTGCAGCACTCGGGTTGAAACGCTCCACTCAAGGCGTCGCGTGCTCGCGGTGATCTTGCGCTCCTTGTCACGCACCTTGAGAGCGAGGTTCCGCTTCTTGATAATGATGACGTCACCCGGCTCCACTTCGGAAAGCGATGGCGGCAGAATGACGTTAATGTCGCTGATGGTTGTCAGGCGCTCATAGTCCAGAGCCATTTGCTCGGCGCTGATGTTCGCGATGATCTTTGGCACCGACAGGTCGAACTCGATCACGACGTGGGTGAACTGCGAAGCCTTAACGAGAAACTCCAACGCCCGACCAGCATGTGCTTTGAAATCGCGCAGGCCCAGCAGCGTACCATCGGTGTTGAACAGCTTACCTTGTGGCAGGTACTGGATGTTGTCGCGCACGCTGAACGTTACGCCAGCGAAATACTTCGGCACGATGGTCTTGAACTTCACCCAGCCTTGGCCGATGCTGTGCGCCTTGAACTTGTGCGGCTGCTCGGTGCTGTCAAGGAAGAACCCATCAATGTCAGCCACTTCGTAGTTCGTGAACAGGAAGCGCTGCTTGCCATACGCTTTGTACGGCGGCACCATGCCTGTGCGGTAGCAGATGCCGCAGTTCACGCTGCCGCCACCGAGCGCAGTATCGTCGTATTGCTGCGGCCCGTCGTCGATTTCCTCGAAGTGCGTGTGGCGTTCGCCGGTGACGTCAATCACCTCGTCGGCCGCATCGTTGAACACCTTCTCGGCAATCGACTCACCAAACACGTCGTCGTCCTGGAACTTCAACTTGATGCCGGAGTTGTCGCTGTGCTTGTGCGGAATCACAGGCGCCACGCCGGTGTCGTAGTCGTGCGATCCCAACGGCAGGACAGCCGTCTTCTCGCAGGTGCACGGCACACCGACGCGCTGCTGAATGCTGTAGTAGTCGACCTCCACACCGTCAACAGCCAGTGAGTTCTCCACCTGCCGGTTGAAGGGTGCAACGGTTTCATCCAGCCTGCGCTGGGCAATGTCTTGCGTGAAGTTCTTGGCATTCACGCGACTGATCGTGCGGGTACCACGTTTGATCGCCATAGTGACTCTCCTCTTTGGGTAGTAAATTACTCCGCATGGTCGAGGTGCGAAATACTTATTTTGCCTCAAAGACTGATGGAGCGTTACCAATGACTGAGTTACGCATCCTTGCAATGGACCCAGGCACCAGCAACTTCGCAGTGTCGATCATGCGCGTGCGGTACGTTCAGGGAAAGTTTCAATTCAAGTGCGAAGGCACGGCGATGCTGGACAAGGCGCGCCTGCTCAAGGACATGAAGACCATGCGAGCCTCGCTCAAGCAGTTCGAGGACTACGTGCGCCCTTTGTTCGAAGGCCAGTATGACATTTTCGTGGCTGAGCGCTTCCAAGCCCGTGGCGGCAAAGGTCCAACCATCGAATCGGTGAACTGCATGCTCGGCCGTATGGCTGGCATGAGCGAGCACATCGAGACAGCAGACTTCATCACCGCTGGCGTCTGGAAGAACGAGTTCAACCGCCATGCAGACCTGAAGGAAATGTATCTGGACCTTGCTGAACTGCGCAAGGAGAACCGGGCCAACAAGCTGCCAGTGCCTATCGCCATTCACCAGCTGGACTCCATGTTGCTGGGTATCTACGCCGCGTGCAAGAAGCTTGGCATCAAGCCATTCAACTTCGTTAACACCCGTGCGAAGGAGGAGAAGCTCCTGCGTCGCCTGGCGTGCGCTCCGGCTCTCACCTGCCTTGCCCCAGCGCTCAAGGTTCCACGTCGCACAAGTCGGCGCAAAACCAAAAGTGTAAGGAAGCGTGCCTAAGGAACTGTAAAGGGAGACCAAGGAACGCTCAGGCGTTTAGGAGGTTTCCCATGTTCAAATGTCCGCTCGACGAAGAGTACCGATTTCGGACTCAGTGTCGCATTACCACCTGCAAGATGTACAACGAGAAGACCAAGTGCAATTGCCTGAGCTTGGACACCAACTTCGCTGCTCACGATAAATCCATCAGTGACTCCGAGCTGGTCCTCTACAAGTTTCCAGACAAAACTCCGCGTGAGGTCTCCTCGATACGCAAGCGCGCAGTCAGCCGAGTGCAGGCTGTCGTTGCGTTGCACACCCTCACCACAAAAATCCGTGCGAAGGAGCGACCTGAGGCGGGACTCAACACCAAGCTGATGAAGCTGCTCTCTGGAGAAGCCAGAAGGTTGTTGAAGAAGTCCTTCCGCAGCAAGCTCTTCCGTATCAAACATCTGGACTTTGAAGTCTGGATGATCCCATTCGTGCTCGACAAAGAGTACGCAAACGAAGTCGTGCCTGATTTCGACCGCTTCGCCATCCATTTGCTTTTCCGATGGACTGCGAAGGAGCTTGAGATTGTTGCAGACTCCCTTAATGAAGCGAGGAACCATCGTGGCCAAAGTAAAATTCACTCCCAGAACCATTCGTGAAGCTGAACGCGATACCGACGACAGCCGCCTGTTCGTACTGAACCGCAGCAATCCTGCCGGTAACATCAACTTCAACGTCACCGACAGCGCTGGCGAGCGTATCGTGGTCAGCCTGCCGTTGACCTCGGCTCCTGTCGACCTGTCGAACTTCGTCGAGAAGGTGAGCATCCTGCGTAACCCGGACTTCCGTCGCATGGTCTCCAAGACCGCGATCGTCCTGATCGACAACGACGAAGCCGAGAAGTTCATCACCACCGACGAGCGCGGCATCGCCGAAACCAAGCGTATCTACCAGGTCATCGAAGGTGACGAAGACCTCGAAGCTGGCATGGCTCAGATCGCGCAAGACCTGAAGCTGAAAGCCAGCCTGGGCGTCGAGTCCGAAAACCCTTTCATCGAGTCCATCGTTCTGCGCTCGAAGAAAGACGAAGAAGACGTTGCCGACCTGATCAGCGAAGTGGACAGCAAGAAGCACACCCTGACCAAGGAAGACTTCGAGTACCTGGCCGCACACGCCGGTCACAGCGACCTGAAGGAATACGCCAGCTCCGAGCTGGAAGACCTGTAACGTCGGCGTTCGCGCAAAGAAAAGGGAGACCACATGGTCTCCCTTTTTTAGGTCTCCGATTGGAGAAAAGTTTGTAGATTGGACGCCAAAAAATAGGGAGGCCAAACGAATGGTCCTCCCTATAATGGATACAGCAACATATCGAGCCAACCACTTCGCACCTTGAACATGATGCCAAACGTTCTGCCCACTATGCGGTGGTAATTGAACTCAAGGTAATCAACCCTCCTTCGTATTTCGTCCTCCTCATGTTTCGTGACTTGCACATTCCGATATTCTCGAAACAGCGTGGTCATATCTTCCAGCAGGCACCGATGATAGTCCCTGCTGATCTGCGAATCACTCAAACTTCCGATGTTCAGCCTGTCCGCGTTTGTTAGCTCAATCACGATAGACGATCTTTTTGACTTGGTCGATGATCTTTTGCGAGGCGTTGTCTGGGTCGAGCTTAATGAGTTCACCATTCTTGTCAGTCTTCCTTGGGAGCTTCAGGTACTCGCAAGGAATGCCCGCTTCCTCCGCAAACTCTTTCACCAGCTTCGCCATCTTGCGACCCGCGTTGTCATTATCCGGCATGACGAACAGGCGCTTGATACCAAGTGACACGATCAACTGCATTTTCTTCTTGTCCATCATGTTCGCACCCAAAATACCCAGAGCAGGAATCTTGTTGCGCATCATGCGAAGCCAGTCACGTGGACCTTCGACAAGTACCAGCGAGTCGCAGCCCCAGAGCTTCTTCTTGTCGATGTAGTCGTAGCCTAGCAGCCCGTAAGACTTTACCCAGTCACCTGTGGTTGTCAGGTAGGACAGCCCGTTCTTTTGCTTCTCGAAGAACGCCCGAACACCGCCGCGATACCGTCCGTTAGTGTAAACAGGAAAGACCAACATCAGTTCCCCGCCGTCCATCTTGGTACGACGTTCTTCGTTGTAGCAGTAGCCGCCAATGCGATGCACCAGCTTGCCTGGGTACGAACGCCACTCGCGCTCTTTGGGCCATGGGATTACGGCGTTACCTACTTCGTCAAACAGTCGCTGGATCGACAGGTTGTTGGCACCCATCATTTCCATCTTGCGCTTCTCGAAGCGTTTCTTACCGCCTTCCGTATTCCCCTCGAAGTGCTGCCACTTCTTAACCGAAGTCAGTCCAGCCTTCTCAGCAAACTTGTTCCACCCACCGTACTCGCCACAGCCGAAGCAGTAGAACGAACCTATTGGAACGTCCGCTTCGTTGCTCAGGTTGATCGAACAGGAGGGTGTATTCTCGTCGTGGAAAGGACACAGCACATGGACGTTATTGCCCATCTCTTTGGTACGACCGCCGTACGTCTCCAGCTCACCAGTAACGTGAGTCAGGGCGTCTACGATCTGGTCAACCACCTTCTCAGTCTTCTTAGCCATAGTAGCCACAAATCGTCTAATTTCTCTCTGTTTACAGAAAAACACGCATAAGGATAGCTATGTTTTCCTCAATCAGCCCCAAGACTCTCTGGAGCGGGATAGCTAGACCCAGTGTCGTGAAGGCCTCACTGTTCGGTGAAATGTACGAGAAGACCATGGATACGGAGATTGTGACCGACTACGGTCGCGGTCCAGAGTATCGGCCATCGTCGTTTCCAGGCTGCCCAATTCATCACTTGATGCGCTTTGCCGCAGGTGCTCACCTCGGATTCTTTCGCGGTCGCATGACTGCATCCGGTGGTTACTTCACCTCTGTCGGTACAGCAGCGCACGAGAACATCCAGTATTACATCGGCCAGACTGGTAAGGTCTGGGGTGACTGGAAGTGCAAAAACCCAACCTGCCAGAAGCGCCACGACGCACAGGACTTGTTTGACGAAAAAGGCAAGTGCTGGCGCAAGGGTATTCTGACCCGCAAGAACACCACGAACAACAAGTGCCCCAAGTGCAAGCACCCAATGGAGTACGTTGAGAAGTGCATCAACTACAACGGCCTCAAAGGCCACATCGACGCCATCGTCAAACTCGCTGGTGGCGGTTGGTGGGTTGCTGACTACAAGACCTGCACCAAGAACAAGCTCAAGAAGAAATCGGAGCTGCCGCACAAGGCTCACTTGAAGCAGATTCCCACGTATTGCTACGTGCTGGAGAAGAAGTACAAAATGCCCATCAAGGGGTTCAGCGTCCTCTACCTGAGTCGTGACAACCCCTTCGAGTTCCATGAACACGCTGAGTTCTGGAATGATCGCTGGCGCGAGCGTGTGCGCAAGGTCATCAGCACCGAGAAGCGGAAGTTTCAGGCGGGCGTCGCAGCATTCAAGAACCGTGATCCGAAGATCGCCATCAAGTCCAAGCCATGCAGTTGTCAGGCGGAGTACGAGCGGGAGATTGACTTCTACGACCCGTGCCCGTACCTCGACATATGCTTCAAGCCCGGACTGGAGAAACACCTGAAGCTCATGCTCAAAGAGTTCCCGTATACTGACAAGGCACGGGATCGAATAATTGCACGCCTACCAATTGAGGTAACCTCATGAAGCTCACCTTCCCACTTGCTGCCGAAGCAAACTCCAATATGTACGCCACCGTCGATCAACGGGCTGGGCGCGCACAGCAACTCCTGCCCAGCGACGAGGAGCTTGCTGAAATCGAGAAGCGCCGCGCTGAGGAAGAGGCGGAGAACAAGCGCAAGGCAGTGAAGAAGAAACCTGCCGGCACCACCGACAAGGAAGACGAAGGCGACGATGAATCCGCCGACGACGACAAAGACGTTGGTGATGACGACGAAGATTCTGACGATGATGCCAGCGATGAAGACGACGCTGGTGATGACGACGAAGGCGAAGAAGGTGATGAAGACGACGAGGAAGAAACCGAAGAGGCCGAAGCATCTGCACAACCTCGCAAGGTCGCTCGTGGTCAGACTCCCCACTTCGTCCACATGGATACTGCGGGCTTCCTGCCCAAGGATCAAAAACCACGTCGCGTAAATCGCGGCGAATAACAGAGGGTCACCCGAATGAAGATCAGTGTTCCAATGAACGTCGAAGTGAACGCAGCAGGCGGTCGCCACGAAGCTCTCGCAGCCGTTGGCAGCAATATCGTCTCTGGCTTCCCCGGCATTGGCAAGTCGACCGTGTTCCGGGATGAACGCCTGCGCGTTGCGGACAGTGACTCGTCCACCTTCGACAAGACGCACTTTCCTGCAAACTACATCGAGCACATCCAGAAGACGGCGCCCACCGTCGACTACATCCTGGTCTCCAGCCACGATGTGGTGCGCGCTGCGCTGGTTGAGCAGAACATGCCCTTCGTTCTGGTGTACCCGTCGCGTGACCAGAAGACCGACTACCTGAAGCGCTACGTTGAGCGCGGCTCTCCGGCGGCGTTCATCAAGCTCATGGACGAGAAGTGGGACGACTTCCTTGCCCAGTGCGAAAAGCAGACTGGTTGCGTCCACCTCGTACTGCAACCCGGCCAATATCTGGCTGACGTTATTTACGCCCAGTGATCGAAGACAAGCCCAGCCTCGTGCTGGGTTTTGTCATTTTCACGGTTACTGTAAACCACTTGAAAGCACCCATCATCAACCGAGCATCGAACATGGCAAAAGACAAGGTCAAGAAGCGTAAGTCCGCTTCGCAGGACGGCTTCATCATTGCCGAAGGCCTGAACGGCATCCGGCTGAACCCAACAATGTACCTCGGTAACCTTGGCCACGACATGGCCTACCGAGTCATCAAAGAAGAAGTGGACAACGCCTACGACGAAGCAGTCGCTGGTCGCAACAAGTTGATCGAGGTGATCCTCGACTACGACGCCGACTTCCACATCGTGGCTGACGCCGCCGGTGGTATCCCCACCGACTACAAGAAGCTGGAAGACGGCAGCAAAGAGACCATCATGACGGCAGCGTTCACTCGCGCCCATGCTGGTGGCAAGTTCAACAGCGATGCGTACAAGACCTCGGCGGGTACTCACGGTGTTGGTGTTGCAGCCGTGAACGCCGTGTGCGAGTCCCTGCGTGTCTGGTCGATGTACAAGGGCAAGTGCGCGTTCCAGTCGTACTCGAAAGGCAAGATCACCACCGAAGGCAAAGACCCAGTCAAGGTCAAAGGTGTTGACAAGGACGTCGCGTCCCGCCTTTCGATGAAAGCTGCGAAGTACGGCACCATCATCGCCGGCCAGCTTGACCAGACCGTGGTGAGCGAGTCTGCACGTCGCGGCAAAGCCCTGCCTAAGGACTATGTCCATGCCCGTCCGCAAGCGAAAGCCGTTGCGCACTGGTTGAAGAACATGGCCAACCTGAACCCGGGTCTGGAGATTCGCTTCTCCGTGATCAAGGGCAAGCAACGCAAGGACTTCAAGTTCATCAACAAGAAGGACCTGGCCTGGGTCCCGAAAGCCATGTGTGACGAGCGCGAACTCAACACCATCGGTAAGCCGTTGACGTTCAAGTCCGACAACATCAGTTGCACCGTCGTCTGGGCAGACCATCCAGACAGCGACAACTTCCTGACGTTCGTAAACACCTCGCCGACTGTCGATGGCGGCTGGCACGTCACTGGCTTCACCGCTGCACTCATGGCTGCAATCAAGCCGTACCTGCCAGCACCGAAGAAGACCAAGAAAGGTTCGAGCAACGGCTTCTCCAGCAGCGACCTGCTGATCGGTCTGGTCGGTATGTTTGACTGGCGGATGCACGGCGCCATGTACACCTCGCAGGTGAAAGACAAGCTGGCATCGAAGGTGGACAAAGAAGTCCAGACTATCATGTTCCCAGTGTTCGAGAAATACTTCGAGCAGAACAAGAAGGTCGCGACCACGATCATCAAGCGCGCCCAGGCAATGAACAAGGGCCGTGAAGAACTCGCCGCCGTTGTCAAGTCGATGGCTGACGTGAAGAAGGGTGCCAAGGGTGCTAGCTTGCCGTCTGTACTCGCGATGGCGGACAAGGCGAAGCCTGAACACCGCGAACTCTTCCTCGTAGAAGGTGACTCGGCAGCAGGTACCGCGATCAATGCCCGCAACTCCGACTATCAGGAAGTGCTAGGTGCTGGCGGTAAGCCACTGAACGCCCTCAAGGCTGCGCTCGCGAAAGTTCTCGGTCACGAAGAAGTCCAGAACATGCTGATTGCCATGGGTGCCGATATCAAGACCCTGGACCCTAAAGCAGAAGCGCCGGTCATCAGTACCGACAACCTGCGTACGGCCAACTTGATCTTCCTCGTCGACCCGGACCCGGACGGCGGCCACATCGCTGTGCTGTTCCTCGCTGCGATCTACCGCTTGATGCCGAACCTGTTCCGTGAAGGTCGCGTCTGGTGCGTGTTCGCTCCGCTGTATGCCTGCCTGCATGACGGCAAACTCTACGGCGGCATGACCTTCCAAGAGTGTCGCGCTGCGGCTCCGAAGGCTGTAAAAGACAAAGACATTACCCGTATCAAGGGCTGGGGTGAGGTTGACGAAACCTACCTCGAACCGATTGCATTCAACCCGAAGACGCGCAAACTCATCCGCATCAACCCGTTCCAAGACCACGAGCAAGAGTTGTGGTTCCGCGGTGTTGTTGCTGAGGACGCTGTGTATCGTCGTCGCCTGCTGGGGCTGGAAGACTGATGGCCAAGAAAACGAAGAAAGCGGCGATTGCCGAAACACCTGAGAAAGTGAAGAAGACCAAGAAGCCGAAGAAGGGTGAGAGCGTCAGCCACGACAGCCTACCCATGACCGGCTACTCGCGCTTCCCAATGCTGGGTCATGAAGGCACCGAAATCAGCGACCAGACGCTCAAGCAGTTCACCGCCGAAGCGATGTTCACCTACGGCTCGTATGTCGTGGAAGAGCGTGCAGTCCCTGACTTCCGTGACGGGCTCAAGCCTGTGCATCGTTCGCTGCTCTGGTCGCTCGCTGGCTTGAACCTGCGTCCGTCCAACGGCTACAAGAAGTCGGCGCGTACCGTCGGTGACACCATTGGTAAGTATCACCCGCACGGTGACGCCGCAGCATACGGCGCGATGGTGACTATCGCAAACACCATGCCACCTGCTGTCGATGGTCAAGGTAACTGGGGCTCGCCGATCAACCCAGCTGCGGCCCAGCGATACACCGAAGCGCGTATGTCGAAGTTTGCGCACCGCTTCCTGCTGGACTCGAAGTATCTGGAAGTCGTGCCGAAGGTGCCGAACTTCTCCGGTGACGACGTGATCCCGCTGTATCTGCCCGCGCTGCTCCCGTACGTGCTGTTCAACGGCAACGTGCCAGCGCCAGCGTATGGTGTTCGTGCTGGCAACCCGAGCTTCTCCGTGAAGTCCGTGGCGAAGATCGTCATTGCCATGCTCAGAGGCAAAGAGTTCAACGCCAAGAAGCTGGCGCAAGTGCTGGAGATTCAGCACGCCTACGGTTGCGAAGACGTGACCGAGGAAGCAGCCTACCTCGAAATGCTCGCCACCGGTAAGGGTAACATCACCTACGCGCCGCTGATGGACTCCGAGTTCAAGACTCGCACCATCCAGATTCGCTCGTTCGTGCCTGCCGGCCTGTCGTCGATCAAGACCATCGACAAGACGCTCGAAGCTCTCGCCAAGATCAACGGCGTGAAGCGTGCGTTCAACAAGCAGGGCAAGAAGACCAAGAACGCCGGCCCGTATGGTGCCATGTTCATCGTCGAGTGCGGCAAGAACGTCGGCGAAGACCGCTTCATGGACATCGTCGAGGAAATCGAGCGCAAGGTCACCAGTAGTGTGAACTACCGACTCGGCATCACGATCCGTCGTGAGAATGCCGCCAACAAGTTCAAGTACATGAACTACCCAGACTTCTTCGCCGCATGGGTCAAGTACCGCATCGGCCTTGAAGTCAAGATGATCCATCACCTGATTGCCAAGGCAGAGCGCGACCTGTACGTCAACAAGGTCTACCTGTTCGCTGTCGAGAACATGGAGCAGTTGCTCAAGCTGCTGCCGAAGGTGTTGAAGTCTGACGATCCCGAGAAGACGCTGGCGAAGTCGATGAAAATTCCGCTGGAAGACGCCCAGATCATTCTCGATCGGAAGGTTCGCCAGCTGGCTGCGATGGAAGCCGCGGCGCTGAAAGCGAAGATCAAGGAGATTGAGGCCGAGTTGAAAGTGCTCAACAAAGACCTCAAGCAACCTGGCGAACGCGCAGCTGCCGATACGCTGGATCGGGTGAAGGCTTATCTCAAGAACCCAGACAAGAACAAGTCTGGCCTCATCTTCGAGTAACCACGAGGCCCGGTGTGAGAGCACCGGGTTGCCCAATGCCATTCTCTTTGAATCCTGATTGCTTCAACAAGTTCCGCGCTCGGATGGACCTAATGAGTTTTGAACACCTGCCCCTATCCAGCACCGTGATCGGTGGCGCCAACTTCGTGATCCTCGCGAAGTCGCGCAAGGCTGTACGCATCGCCGACCTGTTCGTGATGAAACCAGCTAGTCACGAACACCTGCTCCTGACACCTGAGGGTGAGCGCCTCGTAAGGATTCAGATCGGAGGGTTTGTCGAAGGCATCGAAGTGATGCGCTTCTCCGATCCAGATGGTAACCAGCACAGCTACCTGACTTCTGCACCCGGTATTCGATTGTCTGCGACCGACCACTTCCGGTACCCACCGGGCGTGCTTGCTGGCATGCGCCTGCTTCCCAACAAGGAACAGGAGCTCGTCCACATGCACTTCAACAAGCGCACGCGAGCAAACATCGAGGCCTATGAGTATACCGTCACGCCAGGTCCTCTGTACATCGGCGCCGGTAAGACACCCACCTTCTTCCCCATTGAGGTACTGAAAAATGACGGAAGTGTTTGTGTTCCCGAGCAACAACCCTCAGAACCTTGAGTACAACGGCTACATCTACGCATTCCTGCGTCCGTGGTATTGCCCTGAGTTGTCCAACCACACGTTCAACGGCGACACCTGGTTCAAAGTCCCGGCGATTGTGCGCGAGACCAAAGACACCATCAGCTACACGGCGCTGAACAACAAGATCGAAATGAGCGCGCTGATGCTCGTTAGCGACAACGGCCGCCTGATGAAGACCTATCGGACTGCGACTGACCAGAAGGTCCCGCAGTTCCAGATGCAGGAAATCGAACGCACCTGCTTCGATATTTCCGGCTGGGAGAAGGTCAATCAGGAAGCGTTCCCGTACGCCTTGATGTTCGAAGGTGCGAAGATGCAGACGCGGTACAAAGCCCTCAACGGTGCCGCATCCGAAGCGTTCTTCTCGGTGAGCAGCGACAACAAAACTTACCAGGAGATTCGCAAGACGGCGTCTCCTAAACCGTGCAACTGTGGCAAGAAATACGTGGTGCAATAAGGCCTCTGTAAAGCACTGTCACAGTCGAGCATGACTGACTAACGGGAGAGGGATGATGCTCAAGACAATCAAACGGTGGCTCGGCCATCACGGCAACCGCCAGATCGGCACTTACATTGATCGCTGGTACATCGTGCCACCTCAGTGGAAGCTGCCTGTGTGCGTGCGCCTGCAACACATCAAGCGCGCAGACAATGAGCGCATCCCTCATAACCACCCGTACGCCTTCAAGTCGATCGTGGTGAAGGGCTGGTACGACGAACAACAGGTCGTCGATCACTACCCAGGGGAGAGCGGCCACATCTTCCGCAACACGCATGTGCGACACGGTCGCTTCAAGCTGTTCACCATCGCGAAAGAGCGCTTTCACCGCATTGTCCGCGTGTCGAAGGGCGGCGTCTGGACTTTGATCTGACACCCACGCAACGTCACGCAAGAAGGTTGGGGTTACCTGAACACCGACGGTTCGTACATCACGCACGACGACTACGTCCGTCCACCGGGATACGATCTGCCATACAAGAAAGGCGTCAATCGCGACGGGCCAACTGGCAACATTGGCCCAGGCGGCACAGCCGGTGCTCTCGACTTCTCCGACACCCACGAACTGCTCGACCAGATCAAAGACGCTGCCCAACGAGGTGCTGCTGCGCCTCACGTGGCTATCGTCAATCCGAATGCTGTCCGAAAAGGTACGCGCATTTGAAAACACCTACCTACCAACTCGACTTCCGATTGCGATTATGCAACCAATCGGAGAGTCACCATGTCCCGCACGAAGAAAGGCAGTAAAGGTCCCGGCTACGAATACTGGAGCCGTCGCCCTTACAACAAAGGCCCGAGTCAGAACAGCGGCAAGATCGCCAAGCGTATCTGCCACCAGATGGAGCGTGCCATCGCGAAGCGCGAGATTCTGCGCGAACTCCGCGACCAGTAACAGTCAAAGCCCGGCCTCGTGTCGGGCTTTGTCGTCTCTGTGCTCCACACGCGATACCTTGACTATCAGCGTAACCGTTAAAGCCCTTGCACTACTGATTTCAGTTATGCTATAATGGTGATGCAGAGACGCACCGAGCGTACTGCTTATTGGTTATGACAATAGATGAGGTTACGAACATGAGTGAAAAGTTTGCACAGGCCATTGCGAGCATCGCCACGCCTGAAGACCTGCTTTCCGCCTTGGGTTACCGCGCAGAAGTTGATGGCACCGCACCTGCCGATGGTGACGACGCCGAAGAGTATCCGCGACCCAACACCGAATACTACCGTAATTCCAACGTGACGATCAAAGCGCACGAACGCGCCTTGTTCAACTGGACCAAGAAGATTGTCTGGAGCGACTGGGTCATCAAGGCCGACGGTGAGTGGTCTCACCTGTTTGTCACAGGCGCTGGCGCCAAGCGCCGCATACTCTGCGAAGCCGAGGCTATTGTTCGCGCAGAGCCATTCCCAGCACCTGTTGACCTTGACGAACTTGACGACGGCATTATGGCCGAAATCGAGTACGGGTGTGAGACGATGCTTGGTGGTCCCGATGCTTGGGTGATGATTGAGTTTGAGCACGACAAGGGTATCAAGCGGATCGCATCCGGCACTTTCAACGAAGCGTTCACGGCCTTCGTCGACCCGAACTTTGACAGCGCCAACACCTCGATCGCGGAGTTTGTCGCCAAGCTGACACCTGAAGACAGGGCGTTCCGTCTTGGGGTCACGGCTACCAAGTACAAGCGGGATGTGGCACAGCAGATGAAGGTACATGCCAAGAAGCTCGCCAAACTCGAAACTCGCCACAAGCGCGTGACTGGCTACTTCAACTAACCGCAACATGGTGGGTGCGTGAACACCCACCAACCTGGGGATTCAAACATGACCAAGAAAGCTGACAACCTCATCGCCGAACTTTCCACGCCAGAAGCCTTCGTCAAGTTCATGGGTTACAGTCAAGACGTGCATGGTGAGTGGGGTCGTATCTATCCGTCGCAGCGCGCCAAGATGCCAGAGCAAACTGCGTTCGGCCTCAAAGACTCCATCTACATGTGGAACAAGGTGGTCAACGTCAAGCGCAAGCCTGTGCTGATGTTCACCTACAGCCTGTCGGGCAAGGCTGTCTCACCACGCTCGCGCACCCTGCGCACCCTGGTGCCGCTGAACACACCCATTCGTGATGCGGTGTTTGTGACCGACCTGAACACCTCGGTTGTGCGCCCATCGGAGCACCGTTGTGACTTCGTGATGCAAGGCCCTGCCAACCACTGGATGGTGTTTGAGGAAAATCGAGGCGTCGTACTTGGCCTGTTCATCGGTGACTGGACACAGGCGCTCAAAGCCTACCTTGAAGACTCGTCCGAAGCACTGAGTCAAAGCTACTTGGAGTACCTCGCCAATCTCGGCGTGGGAAAGCTCCGCGAGACGGCTCGCTTCCTGCAGAGCGCCAGAGCAGACGAGTTGTCCTTGATTCAAACCCAGGCCGACGAAAAAGCTGAGGCGGCAGTCAGCCAGTATGTTGCGGCCATGGTCAAGATCATTCATGCCGACGAGTTGATCGCCAGTCGTAGCGGCGTCGAAGTGCGCTACCAGTTGCGTGACATTGGTGCCGTAGCTGGTGCTGGCTGGACGTTGAATGTTCATGCGCTGATGAACCGTGTGCTGCACAGCCTAGGTTCGCGTGCTCGTCCGAAGATCATCTGGCGCAAGCTGGGTGACGTCACCGAACCGTACCTGTACAGCAACACCACACTCAATGAATGGGAGTTTGTATGAGCAAGCCAGTTTTCACCCACCAGAACGAACTGCGCGACTTCTTCGGCTTCACCAGTGATGCTCGTGGTCACTGGAAGTCGACTCCGCGTACCGAAACTGCCGAGAACGAAATGGGTCTAGATGGTGCCGAACTGGTAATCATGTGGGCACCAACGCTGTACAAGGCCGATGCCCAGAAGAACATGATGTTCCAGTACGCGCACGTCCAAAGCACCCGCGCACGTCGCGCCCGCTATCGCGTTCTGGCACCTGCGAGTACACCGTTCGACAACTTACCGTTCGCGCTCGATTCTTCGCACATGGAAATGCTCTCTGCCAATCCGCCGTTTCATCTTGGGCTGAGCGACACCACGTGGTTGACGATGGACGTGATCGACGGTGAGGTCAACGGTCTGGCTGTCGGTGATTTCGAGCAGGCGTCCAGACTGTTCTTTGATGCCAGCACTTCGACCCTGTACAGCCACATGATTTCGTACCTGCAGGCACAAAGCGACGACGAACTCGGCAAGGGTAAACAGTTCCTGCAGCGCCACCACAAGCGCGAGTTTGACGAACTCTGGAAGGAGTTTGCCAAGACCCGCATGGCTCTGGCTGAACGGTACGAAGCGCCGATGCGCAACATCCTGATGGCACAGACTGCAAACATTCTGCGTGACCTGCCGGACGCCGACATTCAGTACACGCTGACCAAGGCATTCAGCAAGCGCCTCTTGAGCCAAGGTACCGACTTCTGGGCGCTCGCAGAGAAACACCGCCAAAAAGATGGCTCGACGTCAGCATGGATCAAGCGATCTGTAAATGGTAGTCAACCTGAACTGATTGCCAAGTTCGACTCTCAAACACAATTCTGGCATCTGGTAGATCAAGAACATGACCAAGACGAATAAGGGTGGTAGCGATATCGGTATGATGCTGGGTGCCAAGACACCTAAGCAACTCGCCAACATCATCTGCGAGGTGTTTAGCGTCCTCAACCGTGACGTTGAAGTATCAGACTCCACGCAGCCGCTGTACTTCACGCGGTACCTCGGGCAGGAGTGGCAGTTCGCTCGCGCCGATGCGCTCAAGTTGATTGTCCCGATCGCCAAGCCAAAGTCGGTGTACGCCGTCGCGATCATCGACCCTGAACACGGTCAGTTCCAGAACGCACTGTTCATCGGCACCTTCCGCGAAGCGCTTGAAGCCTTCGTCAGCCTCGACACCAAGATGCTGACTAGCTGGTACTCGGACTATCTGCTCCGCATGACGCCAGACCAGTTGCATGACCTGCGGCAGAACCTGTACAACGCCATGCGTGAGGAGCTCAAGCAGGAAGACCTTCACCATGAACAACAGGTGCAGTCGATCAACGGGCGCTACCGCAACCAGCTCAACTTCTTCACCTCGATGCACGACCAAGCACTGGCGAAGCAAGACCTGGAGAACGACGTGTCCTACACGTTTGAAATCGACGGGTACCCAGTGAGCAAGCCGTATGCAACCTACAAGGAAGCACGACGCACGCACTCCAAGCGCAACGTGCCGCACCTTGGCTGCATCATTCGCCGTCACGTACCTGCAACCAAGAAGACCAAGGCGTCGGGTAACATCTTCGCCGCGTGGTCACTCACTCACCGTACCTGGGAACTTGTTTGATGCACCACGTTGGCGAATTTCACAACAACCGTTGGATCACCAACGCCGAGCTGGTCACCGAGCACCAAGCTTGCATCAACCAAGTGTCACGGTTCTATATTGCGATGCAGTTCCTGATCTTCTTCATCGCATGTAACCTGAACGGTCCGTACAATCCGCTGTACGTGACCATTGGCCACGGTATCGCCATTGTGGTCACGCTTGCTGCAAACCGTTACGCGATCAAACTCACCTACCAACAAGCAATACACAACCTCACTAAGGAAGACTGATGAACAAGGTTCTGCTCGCTGCACTGATGCTGGCTTCTGCAGGCGCTCACGCAAACATGGGCGTTCGCCCTGTGCCAAGCGTGATCCCGCATGAGTTCACTGACCGCGGTACGCCAGAAGCCATCGTCTGCCACAAATCTGATGACGCCTACAGCCTCGTCAAGTTTGCGGGTGACAATGACACGGAAGGTTTCAAGAAGCATGTGGGCGCGACGTTCAAGTCGAAAGCCTGCTCGTTCCTGAATACCGATGCACAGGTCATCATCAAGGAACACGCCGTCGTCATGACGGGCAACGGTCCCCTGTGGATCGTGCGCTTCACCTGGAAGGACGTCACCGGCAAGTTTGAAGAACGTTGGGCCTCGGCCAACTACTTTCCTGTCGCGTATCCGAAGACCCAGTCTTGGGACCTCGAACTGTTCGGTGAGGAGCCTGATGAAATCAAGACTCCGGACAACCCTCAGTGAGATACGTCTGGGTAGTGCTGCTGTGCCTGTTGGTCTATCAAGCACCGCAGCCAACCCTAATGGCGAAGCCCGGCTTCGGCTGCCGCACTCAAGATGATTGGGTGCGGTACAATGACGCCATCGGCAAGTCAGACTCCAAGACCATTCGCAACATCCGGCTCGCGCAGCGTTGTGTTGATGTGCCGAGCGGTCCCGTTGAGGTGATCGCACGGTCGCCAGGGTTTCTCCTGATCAAGGCACACGCTGGGCGCAAACTCTACATACCAAAGGTCTACGTCCTTGAGTAAGCTCCTGATCTTCGACGGCAGCAACGTGTTCATGCGTGGCTTCTTCGCCGTCCCGGAAATGACAACCTCGAAAGGGTTCCACACGAACGCTATTAAGGGCACCATCAACATCGTCACCAGTGTTATCAAGGCTCGCAAGCCAACGCATGTGGCGTTTGTGTTTGACCGTCCGCATCCGACGCATCGCCACAAGATTTACCCAGAGTACAAAGGCACGCGAGAGAAGGACCCAGAGCAACAAGCTCGGCTCCGACCGCAGCGCAAGCCTGTGTACGATCTGCTGCGCGCCATGGGTATCAAGGTGGTGCACAAGAAAGGCACCGAGGCCGACGACATTATCGGCACGCTCGCCCGCCTTGCGCACGACTACGACGAGGACATGGAGGTCGAAGTTGTCAGCAACGACAAAGACTTCGCCCAGCTCCTTCGCAAGCGCCTCCGGATTTTGAAGTACGACTACCAGGTCAAAGACTACCACGAGATTACCCATCGCAACTGCGCGAAGCATTACCTCGTGGAGCCAAGCCGCGTGCCGTGCATGTTGATGATGCAAGGCGACAAGGTTGATAACATCCCAGGTGTTGACGGCATCGGCCCAGTCGCGCTCGCCAAGCTTGTCGCATCCGCGGATCGCATTGAAGACGCCGATATCCGCGTGCTCAATAAGACGCAGGCCGCAAACTTCGAGGCCGCACGCAAGCAATTCAGACTGACGCGCCGACTGGTGACCATCCACCAGAAGATCATCGACTACGACATTGCGAAGTTGGCAATCGGCGAGCCGGACTTGAACGCGGTGCACATCATCTGTAAAGCATTAGAAGCACGACAGATTGAGAACACCATAGGCCAGTACGCTCGATTCCTGAACTAAGAGCGTAACCGTTAACGGCCTAGTAACCGCTTTCTGAGTGTGCTATAATGGACGCACGAAGCAAGACGATGCTTCGAGCATATTGGTTACGGACTTAGTTGAGGTTAGTGGATGTCAAAAGTTAACACGACAATGGACAGTCAATCGGGCGTGGTGCGTTGCTCATTCGGCGCACTCACTGCCACGTATATGTTTGCGCATCTGGTGACACTCGCGGAAATGAAGGCACAGCCAACGGCGTATGAAACCCGTGACCTGTTGCTTGTCCGCGCTCGGGAGAAGTTCATCGCCCAGCTACGCTCCGCCGCTGAAACCATCGCCTAATCACACTCAAGAGAATACGAACATGACCACTCATTCCGCTTTCAACCTGAACAACATCCACCTGTCGCTCAACCACAAGACCGACACGCTGACCGCCAAGTACGGCGACACCGTGCGTGAGTACAAGCTGGCGGAGTTTGCAGACGACTACGACGCGCCGCTGGCCGACGTATCGCTGGTAAGCCTCGCGTTCTCTGCACGGGTGAAGTTTGCAACCGCGGCACTGGTCGCCTGATTGTTCAAACTCAAGGGCTTCGCGCAGGAGCCCTTCGGTGTGTGCAATCCGTACACGTATCCAAATCAAACAGGAACTACCGAACATGACCGCAAAAATCGTCGCCGCCCAAGCTCAGGCCAAACAAGCTCGCACCGAACTGACCGCCGCCAGCCGTGGCGTTACCAAGGCCTCGAAGACCGTCGTTGCCCTTGAAGCCAAGCTGACCGCTGCTCTGGCTGAACTGAACACCGCAAGCGAGAAGGCCGAAGCTGCCCTCAAGAAGGCCGCAGCCGCGACCAACGCTCTGAACTCCGCTACCGCAGCGACCAAGAAGGTGCCGGCCGTCAAAGCACCGACCAACGCTCGTGGCACCAAGACCGAGAGCAAGCCAGTCGCCAAGAAGCCTACCCGTGCCGAACAGCGCGCTGCCGCCAAGCTGGCCAAGCCAGCAGCCAAGCCAGCAGCCAAAGCTCCGGCCAAAGCCGCCAAGCCAGCGGCCAAGCCTGCCGTGAAAGCCCCAGTCAAGGCCAAGGCTGATAACGCCAAGAAGCCAGCAACCAAGGCCAAAGCCGCGTAACTGACCGTCACCTGGGGATTCAAACATGAAAGACGTGGACCTCGTTGAAGATACGGAGACAAACGAACTGGCGCATCAAATCATGCTGCTGGAGCGGTCCCTTCGACAGAGCACGGGCCAGGTACCTCAAGGTGCCGTGCCGAAAGTGCGTAAGATCACGCACGCCAAGCCCGAGCCACGTCGCACCCTCAGCATTTCGCTGAGCGACGATCCTGGTATGGCCAAGCTGAATCGCACTCGCGGTCGGTAATTGCCAAACAAAACGTCAAACTAACGGACCTTCGGGTCCGTTAGCCATTTCAAGGAACTGAATTGTGCGCAACCTCATTATTGCATTAGCCGTTGTAGCCACGCCGGTCATGGCTGACTCTTACCTGATTTCCATCGACAGCGCCGACATGGCGAGGTTGACGCTCGAACAAAACCTGCCGCTCCCGAAGAACTCTTCGGTCGAGGGCAACCTGACATGGGGCACCATCGCAGTTGATGGGAAGCACACGCCCAAGTACCTAGACAAGGCGCAAACAATCGTCGTCCTGAGCAAGGACACCGAGCGCCGTTATCGCGCCAAGTGCGGTCGAGCCATCGCTCCCGCCTGCGTACAAACCATTCTGGCAGAAGAAGGTCATGACTAAGCAACGCCTGACGAAAAAGCAGCAAGTGGAAAAGCGACGTAAGGCCCTAGAGGAGCAAGCTGCCGTAAGCAAACTCCTCAAAGGTCGTGGGAAATCGGATAAGCGTAAGTTAGCAGTCAACGCCCTTCCGACATTGCAATACGAAGACACTACAGGCTTTCGGACCCTACCCTCTGCGAGTACAGCCGACGCGCAGAAGGCCAACAAGCCCGTAGACTATTCGGAGAACCCTGAAATGGCTGCCAGAGAAGCGGCTGCTCAGGAAGAGAAAGACAGGAAGCGGAAGCGGCTGGCCCCTGCATACAACAAGGGCCCTGTAATGTACATAACTGACGATACCAATCCGGCCGAACTCGGTCGTAAACTGTGAGACTTCAAACATGAACGTTCAACGTGCTAGCCAAACCGAAAGCACTACCAATGCCCTTCAATATGCCAACAAGCAGATCGACCAGTTCGTCGCTCGCGGCCGACTGACATTCAGCGAGCTGGCGCTAATTGTCGAAGCCCTATACGCCATGAGCCGCCTCAGCGGCAGCACGGTGTTTGCGTATGCTCTGCTGTCCCGCGCCAAGGTGCTGCTGCTGGACGATCGCGGGTTCTTCACCATCAACGATCACGGGGATGCGGTCGATCACCAGATTCCGCAGTTCCTGCGTGACCTGCCGTTCTACCTGAATCACATGGTGAAGGGTGAGCACGCTGGTGAATTCGTCCCACTGTTCGCGCTCGACCTCGACGCCAACACCGTGGTTCTCAAGAACACCATCTGGGTGCGCAGTCAGGAGAAGAAAATCTACCTGCCTGTTGCCCTTGGTGCAAACGCCGTCGATGCCTTCCAGGTCGACGACAACAAGCACTGCGCCGTAGCAATGCCTGTGCTCCACATGCAACACAACAAGCCACGCTGCGCAATCATTCAGGTACCTGCTGGCGTCTTTGACGAGGTGCGCGAAATGGTTGATGCAGGCCACAAGACGATCAAGCTGCGCAAGAGCTTCGGTAGCCAGAAGCCCGGTGTCGAGGCCAGATCGGAACGTGCGATCCTTCCGCACATCACTGACTGGCGCGCTTTCCGTGCCGAGGAGTTTGGCGACTTCTGGAAAGGCTTCACTGCCTACGCTGGACAAGCCACCAAGCAGAATGCTGGAATGCCGAAGAACGTGGTTGACGCGATCACCCATACGTTGATCGCCATCCAGAAACCGTTGCCCGAGCTGTCTGCAACGATGTTCTAAGGCGCCTTGCGCAAACACTGTAAACCGTTTAAACTGGCTGCGTGTGCAGCATGTAGCTCACAAGACATTGGTTACCAACTTAGGTTAGGTTAGAGAGGACTCAAACATGGCAATCACCAAAGACGATCTGAAAGGCATGGAAGGTAAGCGCATCACCATCGACGGCGTGCGCCACCGTGTCGCCAAGGTTGCGTTGAAGGCTGGTACCGTGCTGACCGAAGAAGGCGCAGAGGCGCACATGGATGGCATCTACAAACGCGGTCCTGGCTTCTTCTACGACACTCCGAAGAAAGGCAAGAAGAAAGCTGATAAGGCCGAAGCGAAGCCTGCCAGCACTCGCGCCCGTAGCCGCAACAAGAAGGACGAGGACGACGACACTCCGACCGAGTCGCCACGTCAACGCCGTCGCCGTGAACGTCGTGAACGTGAAGCGGCCGAGAATGGCGGCAAGCCAACGTCCACCCGTGCGCGCAATCGCAACAAGAAGGACGACGATGACGAGCCGGCCACAAACAAACGCGCTCGCAAGGTGAGCCGTGACGAAGACGATGCAGGCTCTCCGGCCAAGGCCAAGAAAAAGAAAATGTTTACGAGCTTCGAGCAGGCCATCGCCGAGCGCCTGGCTCAGGAGATTCTCGAATACGTTGGCCCTGCACTCGCCACGCACGGTACCTACAACGTCGTGCCCGTTGCCGTAGGCGCACGCTTCAACGACGACAGCGCCACCATCAATCTGACCTTCATGTCGGCTGCGAAGTCGGCGAAAGAAATCAAGGCGTACATCCGCGATCACCGCGAATCCACCGACGTTGCTCCTGATGACGAGGATGACGACCAGCTGGATGACGACGACCTGGACGACGATGATGCAGATGACCAGGCCGTGACTGACGAACTTCTCGGCGAGCTGGATGTTGCTGACGCCAAGAAGATTGCACGTAAGCTCGGCCTCACCACCAAGAAGTCGATGGACCTCGATGCTGTTATCGCCCTCATCCGTGAAGACGACGACAACGACGACGACACCATCCGTGAAGCTGCCGAGAAGGCGGGCGTTGAACTTCCCGAGGAAGACGACGACTCGGATGATGATTCGGACGACGATGACGACACCGACACCGATGACGATGACGACTCGGACGATGACATTGACGACGACGAGGCGGACGATGATACCGATACCGACCTTGACGACGATGACGACGACTCGGACGACGACGATGATTCGGATGACACCGATGACGATGATGGTGACGTGTCCGTTGACGACATGGTCGAAGCCATCACCGAAATCGCGCCGAAGCTCAACGCCGACAAGGTGCGCGGGTTTGTTGAAGCCTATCTGGCCAGCGACGAAATCGAAGAAAAGTTCGGCGACGACATGGTCCCAGGTCAAACTCGCCTGACCGCCAAGGGCGACGACACCGAGTTCCTGCTGGTCGGTTACGACGAGGAGGAAGAAGAGGTCAAGCTGCTCAACCTCAGCAACAACAAGTTCCGCAGCAAGTCCATTGCCGATGCTGCGCGCATGGAAATCGTTGAAGACGACGACTCCGACGACTAACACCACCGGGGCCTTCGGGCCCCAACCACTAACATGAAGGTGCCGTATGCTGTCTGCCATCAAAATGCTGTTTGAACTGTCCGTCGTTCCTGAGCTGGGTGTGAAGGTTCACCAAGAGTTCAACTCCGGCCTTGTAGAGCTGGTGCGTTCGATTGGTATCCACATACGGCACACGCCTGTCGAGTTTGTTGCCTACCGACCTACCGGCTTGAAGGAAGATCACTATCTGGTGATTATCCACACCAAGCAGGGTGCAGCGGTCGTGTACCACAATGATGAACCTGTTGGGGATCGCGACAGTGAGGCACTGCGTCGTATCCTCTTCATGGTTGAGCGTCACCTGCAAATCACGCTCTCCGAGTTGAATACCCAACTGCGCCATCACGCCGTAAATGCGATGGTGCGAACAAACGCGATCCGTCCGACGGAGCAAACGCTCACCGACATTATTGCCCAGTCGTGGAACGACGAACTCACTGGCAAAGCCTAACTCACTGAGTACAAGAACATGATTAAGCACCTCCGAATGATTATGGCGGACTCCGAAACACCGTTCGCCGTGATGCCGTATGAAATGCTCAACCTCGATCCGGCCATGGACGACCTCGATGCCACAGACGATGCGGTGATCGACAAGTTTGCGGAACTGAACGCGGTGATTGGCGTACACTCGCTGGTTGCCATTCCGGCCGTGACGTCCGGCGTTAACGGTGTGCTGGTCGTCCAATACGGCGATGATGTAGAGCACGACGACAACGCCCAGACGGTGGTAGAGATTTTCTGTGAACCGTTTGTCGATGCGCACGCCGAGATGGTTGCCGCCGGTAAGGTGGCTGCTGACGCACCGGACCTGCTGGACCGTATGGGCGCTGCAAAGCTCAAAGGCTTGTTCGGCGAGAAAGTGTGAACTGTGCTCAGGAGGTACGAAGTATGAACGCAGATGCACTCAACGCTGTCCTCAACAACCTGTACGGCCGCTCACTGCTGACCGTTGCAACAAACCGTGGCACGATGGACCACATGAGGTTCACGTATCACGGCCGCATGGGCGATTCGGAGATTGACATTGTGCCTGCGCTACACACCACAGCGCTGCGGCAAATAGTTCTCGGTGCCATCAACGGCAACTTGCCGGACATGAACACCGTTGGTATGATGTACGCATCAGGCTTCGGTCTGAGCCAATCCCTGATCAAGGCGGAGGCTTGGGCCTGCTTCGCCATGATGCAGCCTGCGCCGAGCACGACTTACGCCGCAGCCATTGCTGCTCTAAAGCTTGACTACGAAGCCGCCAAGTCGACGGCCCGTAAAGACTTCGTGTGGCCGAACGCCGTCGAGAAGACGATTGACGAGGTCATGCGCAAGTGCAACACGCAACAGAAATACACCGACCAACCGTTGCCGAGTGGTTGCATCATCACTCCGCGCCTTGCAGGTGTTCGCATCAACCTGGTGTATCGTGCGTACAAGGTCGGTGATTCGTTCCACGCTTTCCTGTATGGTGGGTTCCTCCATCTGGGTGAACGAATCATCTACACCATCGACGAACTAAACCAGCTGGGAGTGCCGCTTGAACTGGGCATGCACGGCTCGCGCAAGATCATCACGAACTATGCGCCGTTCGGCGAGTCCGCCAAGTTGTATGTGGTTCAAGGTACCCTGGTCATCCCGAAGCAGAAGCGCGATTTGCTGCGCGAACACTTCCCTGACTGCAACACCGTCAGTGCGCTGATGCACAGGTATCTGGAGAGTGTAAAGGATCCTCGCAGCACCGACTTCGATCATGTGGTCATTGAACTGCGGGAGAAGTTGAATGAGGTCCTTAAAAAGCTCGTCAAGTATGAGGCCAACCCGAAGCGTTATGCGTCGGAACTGGCCAAGTACCAAAAGCGTAAACAAAAGCTAGAGCAACGCATCGAGAACAGCGCCGCCGAGATTGCAGCCGAACAGGAAGCATACTCCCGGCGGTTCCCCGAGCACTACTTGCGATTCGTGGCTTCCGGCATCTTTGTTTACCAGAATGGCAAGCTCATGGCACCACAGCTTCTGGTGAAAGAAAAGGTTCACCTCCAGTCGTTGGGCTTCCGTACACTGCACCATCCTGTAGTCGATTTCCTGGGTGTGGAATACACTGAGGACAAAGCTCTTTCTGGACTTGATAATATCATTGCTCAGTTCGAGCGGGCATTCGACGATCAGTACACGGTGACTGGGTTGAACATTCGACCAAGTCCCAAAAGTGTGAACATCAAGCGTTGCTTCTCTTATTCGAAGGTTAAAGGAGTCAAATCGTGAACGACATTATCAGTGACGGCGAACGCCAACAGCAACAACTCGCATCCAGCGCCAAGCCAGTAGACGAAGGCAACACTGCCGGCCTGCCAGTTGATCGCGCCGCACAAACCGTTGGCGAGACCAACCTGGCTGCAAACGTCGATGACGGCGTCGATCTGGAAGAAGAGTTTGCACCTCGCAGCTTCGAGCAACTCCTGCGCGAAAGCGCTGGCATCGAAGGCCTGGTGCGCCTGACCGTGAAGCCCGAGCTGAACTTCGTGGTCAACCTGTTCAACGACGAAGTCCACAAGAAGCTGATCGAGCTGAACAGCTACGAGCTGGACGACCAGAAGTTCAACGTGATCCAGCCGCTGTCGAGCCTGAACGAACGCAGCCACCGCATCGGCGTACTGCGCAAGCCTCTGGCCGAGTTCGTCAAGGTCCTGGGCCAACTGCTCAACGGCGAAGAGCGTATCGTGGTCAGCGCCGACGGCGGTGGTACCATCCTGAACACCCTGGTGGCCGAGTACATCAAGGTCGCCGAGAACACCCTGTTCGCAAACTTCCCGGTCTACGAAGGCACTCCGGTGCTGGAGCTGGCGCCTGAAGAAGGCGAAGAAGAAGGCGAACTGCTCGACGCTCGCAACTACGTTCGCGTCCGTGCTCTGGTCCAACCACAGCTGGACGACGATGATGCCGACGCGGCTGTGCGCAACGTTACGGTAACTGTGAAGTTCATCGTACACCTGCGCATCCCGCTGCTGATCCGCGAGGAAAGCAACAAGTTCGAGCAGGTCATCAAGAAACACATGAAGTACCTGGAGAACGCTGGTATCAAGGCCGGCATGCCGACCACGATCTACGCGGGCTTCAACTCGCAGGACCTGATCGACGAGCCAGTGGCCGCCTGCTTCAACTGGATTCGCGAAACCGATCCAGAAGCCAGCGTCCTCAGCTTCCGCAACGTCGCAGAAGGCGGCGACTTCTTCGGCATCCAAGGCTTCGATGCTGACGAGTACGCAGACAACCTGTTCAACGGTGGCGATTTCCTCGTTGCCTTCAACCTCGAAAAAGATGGTGAGTAATCAAACATGGCAAAGAAAGAGAAGAAAGAGAAGAAGGCGCGCAACACCGCGAACCGTCTGACCCGTAGCGACAAGATCGCCAAGCGCCTGAAGAACATCAGCGCCAAGACCAGCTTCAAGGTCAAAAGCGCGATGTTCACCTTCACCGTCCTCGCCAAGCAAGCCGTTGAAATCGGCGGCTTCCTGGTGCAAGACAGCGGTGACACCGTCGTCCTGCGTCACAAGCGTACCAGCGCTTCGCAACGCATGGTTGTCAGCCGCTTCCACCGCAGCGAAGTGATCGAAGTCTTCGGTGCCGTCGGTGAAGTCTCTTCCGTCACTGTGATCCGCGAAGTGCCGATCCGCGAAGTTGTCGGTAAGCTGACCGACGACAGCAAGGGCGTCATGACCATCCAGACCGCTGGTGGCGAAACTGTGAAGCTGTATCAACATGACGGTGTTCGCATTACCGTCGTGGCCGAAGACGAAGCCGGTGCCGAGAAAGGCGAAGGCAAGAAGTCCAAGAAGGACAAGAAAGCCGACAAGGCTGAGAAGTCCGGCAAGAAGTCCAAGAAGTCGAAGAAAGCCAAAGACGAGGATGATGACCTCGACGATGACGACGACCTGGACGACTAAGCCAAGCTGATCGGCCGTAAGGCAAATCTGTAAAGTGTCGTTGTGCAAGCAGCGACACTGCTGCAAACTGTAAAATCTCATTGCATCAAACCTGACAAACAATCTGGAGTCAAACATGGCTAAGAAATCGAAGTCGAAGAAAGCGAAAGCCCCAGCGTTCTCCGCAGAAATGCTGACCGCTGGCCTGGCTGTCGCACTGCTGGCTCTCCTGCAGGAAATGAAGGAAGCCGGCGTCGAAAGCATCGACGATGCCATCGCAGTGGTGGGTTCGACCGTTCCGGAAGATTCGGACGACGATGACGACGATTCGGACGACGATGACGACGACTCGGAAGACGACGACTCCGACGACGACGATGACGACGACGATTCCGATGATGATGATTCGGACGACGACGATGACGACGACGATTCGGACGATGACGACGACGATGACTCGGACGACGATGATGATGACGACGACGATGATTCGGATGATGATGACGATGATTCGGACGACGATGACGACGACGATGACTCGGACGACGACGATGACGACGACTCCGACGATGACGACGACGATGACGACGATGACGACGAAGAAGACTTCGACTGATTCGGCCTCACCATCGGCGCGCGGCCTAGCCTGCCTAGCTGCATAAGCGAGCGGCCGCACCGTTTCAAGCGAGGGTGAGTAATCGCCCTCGTGCGTCACAAGTTTGCGCATACTAATTCATTGTATGCTGAAAACGCAATTCGACCCCGATAAGAATTCGCGGTCTAATCCCATTCGAACAGGAATTACTGGCATGGCCAAGAACGACGTCTCCATCAACAAGAAGCAGGAAGTTTCCCGCCTGCGTAAAGAAGAACGTGCTGCCAAGGGCACCGTTGCTTCGCTCGAAAAAGCCCTGAAGCAAGCTCAGGAAGGTCTGAAAGCCACCCAGGCTCAGATCAAGGTCGTCGAGAAGCTGGAAGGCGGCGAAGCTGCTCCGGCGAAGTCGAAGGCCGAGAAGGGCGGCAAGAAAGCCAAAGCCGAAAAAGGCGAAGGCAAGAAAGCCAAGAAAGAAAAAGGCGAGAAAGCCGAAAAGGGCGCCAAGTCCAAGAAAGCCGACAAGGCTGAAAAGGGCGACAAGAAGTCCAAGTCGAAAGACAAGGGCGAGAAAGCCGAAAAGGGCGCCAAGTCCAAGAAAGCCGACAAGGCTGAAAAGGGCGGCAAGAAAGTGAAGGCTGACAAAGCCGAGAAAGAAGGCAAGAAGTCGAAGTCCGAGAAAAAGGCCGACAAGAAAGCCGACAAGAAAGCCGCCAAAGCCGAAGGCAAAGGCGACAAGAAGTCCAAGTCGAAAGACAAGGGCGAAGGCAAGAAAGCCAAGAAAGACAAAGGCGGCAAGAAGTCCAAGGCCAAAGACGACGACCTGGACGACGACTTCGACGACCTCGACTGATCCTCGGCATTCGGCCTGAGTGCTCGGGATAATCCTGGGCACTTCTAAAAGCGCGCTGTCAATCTTCGGGTTGAGCGCGCTTTTTTCGTTTCTGGAGTTTTCACCGATGAACTGGAAGCACTCCCTATACCAGATTTACGCCATCACCTTCGGGCAGTCATTCACCATTGATGAAGCCTATCGACTGCTCACCGAGTTGCGGGAAGACCGCGACTTCGCCATCGCATCTGCCTTCGCCGAGACCCGACGCGCACAAGCTAAGGTCATTGACGCGAAGACCACAGAACTCGCGTTCTCCAAGGGTAACGAACTCAAGGCGAACTCGCGCCGCGCAGAAGCCAGCCTGCTGGAAACACGGGCCCGCTTCATCATTGCTCAACCATGCCTTGACATGGCACGTGTCGAACGGGAATACATTCAATCCCTGATCGACTACATCGAGCGACACAAACTCCTCATATTCGCCAATCCGGTGTATGGCGCTCAAGCCGTTCAGCCTCTGGAGTACGCCTTCGAGCACGTCTGGGCCTTGACGTTCGACGGCAGTAGCAGCGACCTGATGCGCAACATCTACGCCAACCCGCACGCCGAAGCCATTCTCAAAGTCGGCACGCAACGCGAAGCAGACAAGATGCCTACCCGCATAAGCCTCGCGTCAGCGCTCGCTGCCGAACTTGGCATTCCTGTTGAGAAGCTATCGGTATCTGTAAACGTCCTGCAAGACGTGCAGTATCCGCGAACGCTGATCGAAGGTTACGGTGCCAGCCACGTGAAATCCATTACCAACCTACGGGAAGTCGCCGATGCAAAGCTATCAGGAGACAATAGCGCAAGCTCTCGAATTGAAGGTCCAAATTGAAGACCTGCGCAGCTCCACATATACCGTCGTCCGCTTCGATGACCCGCGTGGCGGCGTGTATATGTTCATCGCCTCGTTTGAAATCACGACGCTGAGCTACGGCTTCGCACTGACCGACGCGAACTGGATGGAGATTAAGGCGATGAACACCATCAGCCCAGAGACCATCGCAGCGTTCGGTAAGTTTGTCGATGCAATGCTGGCGTACACCAAGGGCGCACCGCACCCTTACCCTGCAGACATTGCCAAAGAAAACCCTCCTCACATAATGACTCCGCATCAGGTGGCCAGTGCTGGCATCAACACCGATGACCGAGACATTTCCGATGACGAGGCGACGTTGACTTAAATGGACGGGTGGCCAGTGCGCAACTTCTACAGCTGTGGCTGCTATGTCGCAGATGACGTGTCGATCATTTCACGGTGTGCGCAACACAATGGCTGGGTAGTCGCCCGTACCAGTTGGCGGGTTGAACGCCCTCGCCAGATTGAAGGTAAGAACACCAAGATCATTCACCACAACTTGTACGACGTCCTACCGCGTCTCAAGCGCAAGGTGGACTTGGTATTTGCCTATCCCGAAGCTGACCTGTTCTCGGTGCAACAACAACTGTCTCCACGAGGTTGGTCGCACTCGCGCATGGAAATCTTCGAGCACATCCAGCGGCTGCTCAAGCCCGACGGGAAGGCCGTCTTCATCGTCGATTGTGACCATGCCGCCAGTGCAATCTATCAAGCGAAACTTCACGGCTTCGAGGTGCACACGCGCTTCGCACCAGTGATGATTAAGGCTGAGCCTCTGTGGGCAAAGCAACCAAACTTGGAACAAGACAAGGTCTATAAGATGGTTGTCGGTCTGAACACTGGACCACTACCACGCTTCCGCCTGTCAGAAGCAGCCGGCTTCTTTGATGGGCTCGACATTGCCGACGACGCGCGCATACTGGACACGTCCTGTATCCTGCTCGACGTGCTGCGAGAAGCACGACCAGACGCTCAGATAATGGGGATTATCGAAAATGCAACACGCTACCAACGAATTGTCGAAGCCAGCCGACGCAAGCCTTAGATGGGAGTTGAAACTTCCAGACGCGGCTATGGCAGAAGCAGAGGCCAAGCTTGCCGCTAAGGGTCAAGAGGAGTTTGCGATCTACGAAGGCACCAAGGTGCATGCCTACCAGATGACGCTGTCGGCGATGACCTCGATCTTCAACAGCTACATCAAGCTGGTACACTTCGACGGCACGCTCCTCCACATCTTCATGCGCAAGGAGTTTTCGATCAACCACCGCATGGAGCTCAAACGGTTCTTCGATGCGCGTGTTTGGATTCCTGATGCCGTGCTGTTTGATATGCTTTCCACAGGGCAGGCACGTTTCGCCACACGCGAGCAAGACGGTGACGATGTTGTCGAGACGGTGTATCGCGGCCTTGCAACCTACGAAGGTCCAACAGACTACACGGACATTCGTGAGTCGCTTATTGCCGCAGACATTACCGATCTGAGCACCTGCTGCATTGTGATGACAGTCGAGGAACTTGAGGAGACGCGCTATGAAGGCGCCACCCTGTACGATCACATCGTTACCAAGTTCGTCGGCGGTACCGTGCGTGAGATTGACACCTGGGTATTCTCCCAGGAAATCACGGTCAACACGCTGCTCCGTAAGCAGTGCATCAGCGTTGCCGAACGATACTTCGCCAGCACCAAAGCACCAGCGTCGCGCAAGAAGTTCAACGGCAAGCCGCCTGAGAACACCAAGATCGAGGTGAACGCGCAGCACCTTGAATCAGCACAGGCTGCGGTTGCTGCCAAGCCAAAGGCGAAGCCCAAGCGCAAGAAAAAGTAGGAGTCGAACATGGCGAAGAAACCATACAAGCCACTGGCGAAGAGTCGCAAGAACACCAGTGGTCGCAAGTCCGAAGCCAAGCGTACCGCTGAGAAAACCAAAGAGCGGATGAAAGATCACAAGGCGGTGATTCACACGTCGAAGCGATCAGGTAAAGAACGCCTAGCCAAGGGCATGCCGTATCGGCTCAAGCGCCTCGAAGCGATGCCAGTTCGCCAACTGCCCGAGACTGCCGCTACCAAGCGCGGTATGACTCTGCGCCAATTGATTCGTTCAACTCCGCGCCTCTTCATCAACAACGCCGTCGATGTTGAGGCGAAGAAGGTAGAGCGCAAGAAGACCAAGACTGCTCGCCCAGTGATTATGGGGCACATGGTAACCAACGACCCGTGGCGAAAGCTGCGGGTTCGTCGCGTTCACGAAACCTACATCATTGGCATGGGCGATGATCCGACGCTGCCCGTCAATCGCCACAAGAAGGTGTTGGTCCAGTGCACCTGTGAGAACTTCGTGTACGTCTTCGAGTATGCGAACGCCTCGGTTGGCGCAAGCCGTCTGATCTACTCGAACGGCGAAGCACCCAACATGACCAACCCGATGTTGCTGCCTGGTTGCTGCAAACACATCATTGCGCTCGCCAAGATTGTCGTGGAGAATGACCTATGACACACTCGACCGGAATCATGCTGGACGTTTCCCACAACAACATCGTTTACGGTCCGTACCTGAGCACGTACAACTTCGAGGGTGCTGTGATCTTCGGTCGCACTTACGAAGGCTGCGAGTACACCGACAAGGTTGTGGAGCTCAACTCGCTCCGTGAGTGGCACGACAAGTTCAAGCCACCGTGCAAAGACACCTGGCCGTCGAGCTATCTCGCGTACCATGCCCTGATGAAAGGCAGCTTCAAGGTGCGTGTGTTCTTCTCTTCCAAGGAGTGCCTGTTCGAGGCAATGCGAGACTACGCTGCGCAGAAGGTAGACAAGCACCAAGAGTGCATCGAGTTCTGCTGTGGCTTGTTCCCTGAGACTGCGCGCTATACGCCGTCGGACGAACTCTCCCCAGAGACTGTCGAGACGATGCAGGCACGGCTCAACGGGTACAACGAAAGCCCGATGTTTGAAGCACTCCAGAAAATCGACGCACGCACCCTACAGCTTCCAAACGACAGACTGCGAGGTGAGAAGGGCGCCCTCATCCAAGAAGGCTATCGCAATATCGGTCGCGGTGGTCGAGGCAAGAAACGGTGGTAACATGGATAATCCGATGCTGATCCTCGACAACACCGCACACCAGTACGTTCGCTTCGCGCCATTCTGGCCAGCTGGCCTCGACGTCCTGCTCGTTGTGAAAGCGCCGCAAGGTGAACTCAACAAGATCGTCATGGTCACCACAGCTGCCGACGCGCTGTCAATCTACGGCAAGCCTGACTCGGATCACCAAGGCCTCTGGTGCTTGCAGCACGGGTTCTCTCACGGTAACCTGACGCACCAGTATGTCATGCGCACCGATGAACTGCCGCTGACCGCGCTGCGCAAGCTCGCTGACGATCCAACATATCAGCACGCCTCGCGATTGAAGCGCGCCTTCGCCGAAACCAAATTCTAGGAGTCCGCCTATGAGCGAGATTGAACTACACGCACGCGCTGCCAAGATCGAACAGCAAGCGGCATGCCTCGACGCCAACTATCGTACCATCGCGGAGCAGCGCCTCACCGTCGCCAGACTGCAAGGTGAACTCAAGGCAGAAGCTGAGAAGTCTGCGGCAATGGTTGACGAACTGAACTCCTCCAACGTCAAGCTGACAGCGCGTGTCGGCACGTTGACTGAGGAACTGGAAGCTGCCAAGAAGCGTCAGGACGAACTCACTCGGGATTATCAGCAAGAGCGGCGTAATGCTGAGACAGCCGAGCAGATGAACCGTGACACTGCGGACGAAGCTGCCCGCGTGTTGATCTTCGGCGACTGGCTCATGGCCAATTATGCCAAGCTGGAGAAGGCAGGGATGCTCAGGTTGCCCAAGCCGTACGGCAGCACTGAGCGCTGGTCTACGCAATCCGTGCATCACTGGCCGTTCAAGCAAATGGTTGCAACGCTGGAAGAAGCCTACGAAGATGTGTCACTCGACGTACTGAAACTCACCCTCAAGGTGTAACATGGACAAGAACCTTACTGGAGAACAAATCCAGAAGGTCATGGATATGCTGCTCTACAAGGCGCTTGAGCCTATCATGCTGTACTCGAACGTGTTTGACTCACAGGTCTCCTACGTCCTGTCGATTGTCACTCGGAACAGGAAGCGCAAGCTGTCGTCGGTACCACGGGAAGAACTGGTAGAGAGTCTGGCCACGGTGTTGACCCATCCAGACCCAGCCTACAAGTTCAAGACGTTCCGTGAGTGCCGCATCGAGCGCTCGTTCATCCATTGCTTCATCAAGCGCTTCTTGGAGCTCAACCAAGACTTTCTGCCGACGTACCATCGGTTCCTGATCGAGCCGAATGCCGAGAACAAGGCAGCTGTGGATAACATGGCGTACATCGGGTCTGGTTGTGATAAGCGCGCCGACATGTATCGCATGGTCACCCAAGCGTCGGCGTACCTAAACAAGTTCTATGCGTTCCGTTCAGCGACGCTAGACAACTATCTGCGCCACAGCAGTACGCAGGCCAAGGCTCGCATCACGCAGACGCAGAACAATCAACTGGACTTCCATGACCTGAAGCAGTCGATCCTCAAGGCCATGGTAGTTGCTCTGGACAAGTACGATTCGTCCAAGGGTGCGCTCACCACGTACATCAACTGGTGGGTGCTCAATGCCCAGACGTGCAGTTCGGACCACGAATACGGTGTAGCGTATACGGTGCCGCAATCCCAGAAGCGGAAGCTCGCAGAAGGGCGCAGCACCGAGGTTAATTTCAGTGTCTCTCTGGATGCGCTGAAAAAGCCTGGCGAAGATGACGAGCGGAACCTCTACGCATCGCTCTCAGACGGCCATCATATGGATGACGACTTCGACAGGCTTGAGTCGCAGCAGCTTGTACAGCTACTTGCGAAAGAGGTTGACCGCAATGGTGTCGCGCGGTTGACCCTCGATATCGGGGAGTTCTTCACACGCGAGGAACGCGAGCTGATGCGCGCCCACACGCTTGAGGAAAACTGTTAATGTCCAATATGTTCAAACCAGGAGTCAACTAACATGAGTGGATTTGGAAGTCTCCAACCACGCACGGGAAACAAGGATTCGGTCAAGCTGGAAGAAGTTATCGACCTCCACAAGTGGCCTGCTGACGAATGGTCGCAAGTCCGCTTCCTCCCGGGCAAGATTCTCCCAGTCAAGCGTCACTGGATCAAGATCATCGGTGGCAAAGAGAAGAAGACCGTCACCATCCCGCGCTACTGCATCGCGTTCAACCCGAACGACGAAAAAGTCCCGCGCATGGTCGAGAACCCGAACTACAAGAAGGGTAGCTCGAAGAAGTCGCAGAAGGACAAGATGATTCCTGTCCACTGCCCGTACTGCGACCTGACTCACGGCAACGACCAGTCCGGTGCGACTGCGCGTTACGAGTTCTTCTACCTGGCCGAAGCGATTGTTCGTGAAATCCAGGAAGACGAACCACGCAAGAAGTCCGAGCACACCAAGGGCGAGAAGAAGACGGGCTTCAAAGACCCGCGCTCCAAGTCCTGGACCCCGGTAAGAGTCTGCCGTATCACGTCCACCGTCGCCGCTCGTATCCAAGAGCTTGGCGAAGGTAACATGGTCAAGGACAAAGAGTCCGGCAAGAAAAAGGCGTTCGACGTTACCCACGAGAAGTACGGTATCGACGTTCGCATCAAGTTCAAGCCGAAGGGCGCTGGTTCCGACAAGTATTCCTGCGACAAGGACGAGCGCACTCCGCTCACCAAAGAAGAGAAGGCCTATCTGCGCTACGAGCTGACCGAGCAACTGCTCGACGTCACTGGCCGTCTCGACCCGAAAGCTGCGGCAGAAGACTTCAAGCGCATGGAAATCGTCGGCGGTGACACACCGAACGATGACGACGACAGTGGCTACAGCCTCGGCGACGATGACGACGACGGCAAGAAGAAGTCCAAGAAGTCCAAGAAAGACAAGGACGAGGGCAAGAAGAAAAAGTCGAAAGCCGCGTTCGCCGACGACGATGACGACGACGACGATGACGACGATGATGATGATGATTCGTCCTCGAAGAAGTCCAAGTCCAAGAAGTCGAAGGGTAAGGACAAGAAGTCGTCCAAGAAGTCGTCCAAGAAAGATGATGATGACGATGACGACGATGACGATGACGACGAGCCCAAGAAGTCGAAGAAATCGTCCAAAGACAAGGACAAGAAAGCCAAGTCGAAAGACAAGGTGAAGAAGTCCAAGAAGGATGACGACGAACCCAAGAAGTCGAAAAAGAAAAAGGCTTCCTCGGGCGTGTCCTCCGGCAAGGACAAGAAGGCCAAGAAATCCAAGAAGAAGTCGAAAGACGTCTGGGATGATGACGACGAATAAGTAACGGCAAGGCGCGCTTCGGTGCGCCTGTTCCCATTTCGGAGAGTTTGAATGGCCAAGAAAAAGGAAGACGTTGCACCCGAGAAAGGGAAACGTCGCCGCTCGCGTAAGTCTGCACCCGAAGCAGAAGCGCCAGTGAAGGAAAAGAAAGGCAAGAAGGCGAAGAAGGGCAGTGTCGTCGATGGCGGCTTTGATCCATATGCCCACCTGAGTGCCTCGATCGACGGCATGGAGAAGAAGTTTGGTCTCCTGTCGATGGCGGTGAGTGAGTCGGAAGATCGACTGTCCACTGGCTTGCTGACCATCGACACCATCCTCGCTGGTGGCTTGCTGCCTGGTGGTTGGTACACGTTCTTCGGCGGTGAGCAGTCGTGTAAGTCCACGCTTGCAACCACCTGCATGGGTTCGATCAGTACGGACAACGAGTTCCGTGGCGTCGGCTCCATGTTCGACTATGAAGGCTCGTTCCAGGCTGACTACGCTGAGAACATCTTCCGCTACATGAATAGCGGCAAGCGCCTCTCGGTCGACAACGTGTTCGGCATCAAAGACGACACCGGTTGGGTCGTTCAGCCACGCGTTCGCTACTACGCGCCGAGCGTCGGTGAGGACTTCTACAACTACCTCGCTAAGCTGGAGAAGTTGCTGCCTGATCTGATTCAGGAGAACGGCAAGTTCTGGTACATCTACGAGAACACCAAGATCAACCAGAAGGCCTTGGCCGGAAAGTATGACAAGGAGTTCTTCCGTCGCGAGAACAAATTCCGCCTGCCAGCGCCAAACGGCATGCCGCAAGCGGTCATCCTCGTTGACTCGTACCCTGCGATGGTTCCAAAGCAGACAGACGACAAAGACGAAGGCGACAAGTCGCTGGGTTCGCAAGCCCGTATGCACGCAGCTAACCTGCCGCGTGTGAAAGGTGCAATGCGTTCCAAGCGCATCATTGTGCTGGGTATCAACCAGCTCCGTGATATTCCGATGGCGATGTACGGTCCGAGCGAGCAAGAGCCTGGCGGTAAAGCGTTGCGCTTCTACTCTGACTGCCGTCTGCGCATGACTTCCGTTAGCGTTCCCCACGCTAAAGGCCAGTTCGAGGAAGAAGACACCATCAGCGGTGATGGCGTTGACAAGTACCGCTACCTCAAGTGCAAGGCGATCAAGAACAAGCTGGGTGGCCCGCAGGCTGCTGAAATCTCGCTGCGCATTTGCGTGAGCGACGAAGACGGTAACGCCAAGGGCTTCTGCCGAGTCTGGGATGCGTACCAGTATCTCAAGATGACTGGCCAGCTCGGCGGCAACCGCAAGAAGATCAAGTTCCTGACCGGCCCTCTCGAAGGCAAGGCAGTGAGTTGGGTCGAGTTCAAGGCGTTGATCGACGGCGACGTTGCGATCATCAAGAAAGGCTGCACCAAGCTCAAGGTCAAACCATTCAGGCTGTACGAGTGGTGCCGTAAGCAAGTGCGTTCCGGTGAAGCCTACAAGATGCTCAAGGCCGCGATCAAGTTGGAGAGCACCACCAGCCGTAAGGGTGCTGCCATCAGCGAAGACGCCGACGAAGAGTGATCGTCATAGCTGGTCATTTTTTGACCAGCTTGACTTGTACAAACTGACGTGCTACAATGTCGCAGATTCAACGACTTGCGTGCGATCTAATGGTTACGCAAATAGTTGAGGTAAGCGCAGCGTGCAATTAGTTTGCGCATTCCAGGGCGCCTTCGGGTGCCCTGCATTCCAGTGGCCGATTGGCTGCTGCAACCTGATGGCTGGGTAGTAATTTATCCATCTGTCACTGTGGTAATAGGGGAAGACCATGCAGAAGTACATTGCGCAATACGAAGGCAATGCCGAATCAGAACTGCCACGCACGCTGGTGGAACTGTACAAAGATGCCGCGGCGCTCGATGACCTGATCAAGAGCATTCCGCAAAAGAAAGAGGCCAACATCAAAGCTGGCCAGAAGAAAGCACCCCTCTCTATGAGCCAGCTCAGGCTGACGCTCACCAATCTCCTTAATGCCCTGCAGAATTCTCAGTTCGCGCTGAAACAACTGCGGGTAGGTACTGACACTCGGCACCAAGTGCCTGAGGGTATCGGCAAGCTCGTTACGAGAATGCTGCGGGTCACTACCGATCTGGCAAACGCCACGATCTATGCAGACAAGGAAGACCGCCTCTCTGTTAACGAACTGGTCGAGAGTTACAACACCTCGTCACCGTTCGCAGATTTCACCGAGAAGCTCGAATCGCACATCGCTCAGGTTAAGGCACGTCGTGCCAGCGAACATTCGCATGAGACCAAAGCCGATCCGAAGGTTCAGAAGCTCGCAGCCTCCTACTCCAAGTACATCAAAAATCTGCCCACGTCGACCAAGGGTCTGCCGTTCGTAGCTTTCCGCATGCCGGTGAGCGTACTGTTCGCAGACCTTGGTGCGCATATTGAGCCGCAGAAATTGGAGCGGGCCGGCTTCGACGTAACGCTCGTCGGTGACAACTACACCATCCTTGAAAACCAATACCTGCTCGCGTTCGACTGGAAAGAACTCGGGATGGACAGCGGCTATCGTCGCCTACCAGGTGGCGGCATCAAGATCGCCCGCAAGACTGGGCCAAAGCAGAACCAGCATGACGTTGAAGCCAACGACAAGATCATGGAGCTGCTGGAAGGTGTAAACAAGAAGAGTGGCGTCAAGTTTGCAATGGCGTCCGGACGCTTCGTACCAAATCCCCGCAATCCCAAGCTGTGGCTTGCATGGATCGTAACGGAAGGGCAGCGTGGTCAGCTGGCGAGAGCCTTCCGTACAACCGAAGTGACTTGGGGCCTGCCGTTCAACGCGAAAGACGATGAATAAGCAGGCGAAGTACAAGTCGGGTGCATGTACCATATGCACCCAGCACTTCCAACTACTGCATTGGCACCACACGATTCCGCAAGCTCTTGGCGGTAAGAACAGTTTGCAGATTCCTCTGTGCGCTCAATGCCACAACCAGCTACACGCATATGCTGAGGCGATAGTAGCTCAACGTCGAACAGGAAGGAAGATACGGACCAGCTATTGGGCCAATGAAACGGAAGAACTTAACGCGCAACCCTTCGTGAAGTTACTCGTGGACTCCATCAGTGCCGCGGTCGAGAATTCGGTCGAGGGTAAGCTGTGGATGCTGAGTTCGCGCATTCCAGATAACGTGCATAAGGCACTGCATCTGTTCAAGATTGATTCAGGGCTCCGGAATTTGGACCAGGCCCTGCTGCTCTGTCTCGCAGAGACACTCAAGAAAAAGGGTTACCTTAATGGAAATGACAACTCGGACACGCAAAAAAACCAAAGCGGCGCTAAAGAGCCTCCAACCCCGCTGTGGTGATTGCGTAGGATTCAAGTGTGAAAAGTTGATTCCGGATAGCAAGGAAGTGTGCAGTAAAGCTGACAAGACCATGACGTCCAGCACCTGTCCGCATTTCATCGCTGACGTGGAACCACTCAAGCCCCTGATGAAGCGTGACGCATTCGACGCTTTGATCGCCATCCTTCAAGAAGTCCCGACGGAAGGTTTGCGCAATCTGGCATCGCTGCTGTACAACGAGAAGAAGACCCGGAAGGCCGGCTTTCATTTTGGCCAGAAGGTTTACGTGCGGTACCGTGGTTCGGCAAGTGCCAACTACCTCAGCAACTTTATGATCGCACGTATCATGTCCGTTACAAAGGAAGCGATTCGCCTGACGTCCCAAGACGGCAAGTGCAATCTGACGTTCTTCCGCGAAACCAATGAACAGCACATCCTCTCCGTTGAAGAGTTCAACGAACTGCGGGTGAAGATGGTGCGTAAAGGTCGCTTGGTTGATCCCGACGCCGAGCGCCTGCTCAGTAAGAAACTCCGTTGCGAGGAGGAGTATGAGCTGGGCATGACCAACGAGTCGTCTGGTGGACAGATCACCACGATCGACACGGTGTTCAAAGAGAACAAGCTCCCCCGGAAGAAGGGCAAGAAAGAGGTCGATCTAGTCGATCTGGTCAACGGCGTCATGGCTGGCCAGAACGTGGAGAAGCAAGCGCGTAGTTACCGTCCGCGCAAAGACTCCGGTGCCGACTTCAAGATTGACGTTTCGGGAGAGTAGTCATGGAAAGTTTGTGCGCAGCCTTGCGTGATGACCTCAAGTTGGACCTTGAATCGGATCGTGCCATTTTGGTAGCACAAGCGACTGTTTTGTATTTGTGCCAAGTCACGGATGCTTATCAGTACCAGCACTTCCTCAAGGACAACGTCAGGTTCCGAGACCTCGCGATCAGTGCCAAAGACTTCCGTCTAGCGCTCATTGAGAAGTCCTACTTCACCCTGAACCTGAAGTTCTTCGCGCTCAACCTCTGTAAAGATTCGTTGTCACAAGCGAATCTCCATCACTACGCCCACGCCTTCGATATTGTGCGGAACGACGTGGTGATGTTGCGACGGGCCTTTGAGGTCAGACGGTTCCGTCGAGAAATGCGCAAGTCGGAAAGGGTCAAGTCCGTCAAGATGGACGATATTTGTGAAGGCAGCGTCGAGAAGGCGCAGCGTGACTTCAACGATATGTACCCTGACCTGATGAAGCACATTCGGCAAAAGACCTTTCGGAAGTTGCGCTTCCTGGTCAAAGCCGAGAACACCGAGTTTTCCGATTTCAACGGTGAGTTGCTGTACAAAGCAATCAAGACGTACTACCTGATGGTCCCGACAATCAAAACGCAGGCGCATGTCCTCAACTACCTGCGTTCGTCGTGTACCAATCATGCGCTCAACATCATTGGTTCCAAAACCAGTGCTGGGCGCCGTCGATTGAGCAACGCGGGCAAGGATGGCTTTGGCGGTCAGAACTACGCGCTCACATGCGTCTCCGAAAATCAACTCGCCGTGGCCGATGGTGAGGATGCTTTCAGCTACGAGGCTACACTTAACGACGCCAACGCGCACGACAGCTCCAAGCTGATATCGGAGCTAAACTTCGAGCGTGTGGTTATGCTGTACGGATCGTCCAACAAGCGGCGCCGTGCCATCATGATCGTTAGTGAGCAAGACGATTCACGGTTCACTCGTTACCTGAGAGCGCGTGATTTAATTCGGCACGACGAAGACTGCACCGACTATGTCGGGCGGGTCAAACATGAGAACGTCGTTGTGGCACTCGCCGATCACCTCGGTGTACGCCAAGATCGACTGCACAAGTTCCTGCAAAAGGTAGGAACCGAACTGATTAAACACAGGAGCGTTGCATAATGATCGACGCTTGGACTCTTGAGAAGGCTGCGTTTGCCGTCTTCCGTACGAAGCTGGAAGACAGCTACAAGCGCCTGTTGTTCCTCAACATCAACAAGCTGGTTGAGGATAATCCAAACATCACGTCCTTCCAATGTTACCTTCTGCTGACGAAGGTGATGGAGGTAGAGCGTGCAGACTTTGACGTTGCTGTGCGTGCGTTGGAGACGCCGTTCAAGTCCGTCAAGATCAATCGCTACACCCGCAAGAACAAGGGCACTGAAAAGCCTTCCAACGAATATGTTGTCGCACACCTCAACCCAGTCGAGTCTCCTGAGTGGCAGAGTTGGGTCGCGGCAGTCGAACAGAAATACCCGGAGTTGATGATCTGGGTCAAGAACGAGTGATAAGCAATGGCGCTGCTATTCGATCAGGACACCGAGATTCGGTGCATCAAGACTCTCACTGACGAGTCCATTCCTGCAGGCATTCGCAGCACTCTCCTTGGTAAGTTGACGAAAGAGCACTTCTACCACGCTCCAACAGAAGCTGCCTTTCGTCGTATCGACACGTTGGCCAAAAAGCGTTTTGAGATTATCGACCTCAATTCGCTCGCGGCCGATCCGACCATCGACGAAGACCTGCGAGACGTCCTCAAGAAGAACGTCCGAAAAGCGAAGGCGTGCAAGAACAAGAAACAGATTGGCAACCTGATTGAAATTCTTGAACGCTACCGCAAAATCCGTGCGCTGTATGGGTTGAGCAAGGCAACGTTCGACGAACTGGACAAGCCAGAAGTTGATATTGACGCCTTGCTCTCGAAGGTGACGGAGACTGTGGCTCGCGCCAACGCCAGTCTCGCCGACGATCAGTTCTTCCTGAACTTCGGTACCAACGACACCAGTGCGAAGGTTGTTGACAACGTGATTAACCGCGTTGTCAGTCCGCGTATCAAAACAGGCTATGTCGTGTACGACAAGCGAAACGGTGGGTTGCCAGAACACGGCGTGTTCATTATCTCGGCAACTACGTCTGGTGGTAAGTCGGTTGTTGCGATGAACCTCAGCGTGAACCTGTATCGCAAAGCCAAGAAGTCGGTCTGCCGTATCAGTCTGGAAATGGACGACGAGCAGGAAACCCGGCGACTTGCCTCGCACCTGACAGGCATATCGTTCAACAAATTCAAGGAGAACAAGCTCTCCAACAACGACAAGATCAAGGTCAAGGAAGCGTTCGAGAAGTTTACCGCCTTCGGCAAGAAACACGGTATCGTCTACACCACCGTGTCTCCGTCGCGTGCAGTGAGCATCCACGACGTCTTCCGCATGATTAAGCCGTTCGCCTACCAGATCGTGATGATCGACTACATCGGTCTCCTTGCAGGTATGGACCACGAGTCTCAGTGGTTCCAGTTGAGCGAAATCGCGGCAATCTCCAAGCGCTTCTCCCGTGAAGGCAGCAAGTGCCTGGTGGTGATCTTGGCTCAGTTGGATGACACGACTGACAAGCTGCGCTACTCGAAGGGTATCAAAGAGCACGCCGACACCATGTGGCAGTGGAACTACACCAAGCAGGAACAGCGCGAACTGCGCATCCTTCCGATTCGCGTCGAGAAGGATCGTGACGGCGAGGTGTTTAACTTTGAACTGGCAGAGCGGTACGATGTGATGACCGCAGAGAACATGCCAGACTCCCAAGCTGAATACAGCTCCGAAGATGAGGATGACGATGACAAGCCCAAGAAGTCCAAAAAGGACAAGGGCGCCAAGTCAGACAAGAAAGCCGGGAAAAAGAAACGACGCCGAGACGTTGAAGAGGATGAGCCAGCAGAGTACGCTCTCGCTTAGTCTCTTCGGTATCCTGGGAAGCGATGAATCGGACGTTCAACCGACCATCGCTTTTACAGGCGTGCATCGTTCCTCTGACCCAATCCCAACGACAGTTCGCCGCGAGAAGGTGCCAAAAGTGCCTACTCTCGGCACTGTCGTTTTTTCGTCTGTGCGGCCTCCAGAAGACGCAGCGCCCGAAGTCGATCCAGACGACGGGAAGATCGAAGTTGATTTCCCTGATGATCCAGGTCAGGTGGACGAAGACGTTGATGGTATCAACTACAACCGCAGCGAGTACAACGTTCGCGGCGACAACGAAATCGACGTACCCGAAGACCTGCTAATCTCCATCCAGTCGAACACCGAAGCTCACTCGAAGGCCTTGCGTGATGTGATGTTTGAGTCCGCGTCGCTCCTTTTCGCACACGACGATGCTTCTAATTTTGTAGAAGCAGCAATGCGTGATTGCCTGGGCCTCGATCTTGAACTGGATGACTCCGTACAAGAGGCGTTCCCGTCGCTCGCTCGCCTGACCGTGATTGCCCGGTTGGTTGAGCTACAGACGGCACTGCCTGAGAATGTTCGCCGCGTGCTATTGAATCGCCTGACCGCAAGGACAGCCGACGAGATGGTGCTTGCGATGAACAAGAAAGTGCCTATCCCGCTTGCTGCACTTCACAAACAGTACGCGGCCACAGTTACCAAAGCAGGCATTGAGCCTGACATGGAGGTGCCGCAGAATCCTGTGGGTGTTCGTGCATCCAGGAGATAGGCCATGCGTATTAAGAAGGGTAGCGGCAAAATCCTCGTACCAGAGGAGAGTGTCTACGACATTGCACTGCGCGACCCGTTCGACTTCCTCGGGAATCTTCGTGGTAACAGTGCGGGTATCATAACCGACAACTTTGATCCCGAGAACATGAACCAAGCGGCCCACCACGTGGCCGCTGGTCTCATTGATGAGGCCGAAATCGACATTGCCCGCACAATTCGTGAGGTTGTCGATTCCAAGATTCTCGTACCCCGCGATATGAAGATCGACGACTCGGGCATCCCAGTCGCCAAGAACCTCTACGAGTGGTGCACCACAGATCGCTTCTCCATGATTAATGGTGAGCGACCTTACATCGAGCAGATTTGCTGGGGCATCATTGCCTTCAACGAGTATTGTCCGAACTGCTCGGACGTGGAGTATCTGTTCGATACCCACAAGCCAAGCGACTCCTACCGCAAGTTTGAGCGGAAGGTAGCGTTCCTTGAGCACGGCGTTTGCCCTCACTGTGGATGGGGCCGCTCGAAGCTCATTCGCAAGGGGCGCATGAAGTGGATTCAGGAGCTGGCCGTATGTGCTGGTCAGCGTTCTGGTAAGTCGCTCTCCATTGCGGGCTACTTCGCACCTTACCTGACTCACCGCCTCCTCAAGTTGCAGAACCCGAATGCCTACTACGGACTCAAGACGGGTACCATGCTTCACTGCACCTTCGTCGCCCTCACCTACGCGCAAGCGAAGGATACCCTCTGGCAAAACTTCTATGCGACCCTCACCGAGTCGCAGTGGTTCCGTGAATATCACGGGATGTTGAAGCATTACGAGGAGCGGTACGGCGAGAAACTCCTAAAGTTCAACGACACCTACGTGGCTTACCCAAGTCGTGGTCTCATGGCATACCCAGCCGGACCAGACAAGCGGGTGCTTCGTGGTCGTACACGTTACTTCACCGCAATCGACGAAATCGGCTACTTCGACGCAAACCGTGACACCAAGAAGGTCAAGGACAACGCCCACGAAGTTGCCGGCGCATTGGACCGTTCGCTGCTGACCGTACGCGGTGCGGCTGAACGCCTGCTCAAGAATCGTCACGATGACGTGTACCCAGGATACGCCATGAACGTGTCCTCGCCTTCGCACCGTAACGATATGATTATGACGTTGGTGCGTCGTGCTGAAAACTCCGACACCATGTACGGCGTTGTGCGTCCGACATGGGCCGTGAACCCAACACTGCCGCGTGATGGCGCTACCATCAAGCAGGCGTTCAAAGATGATCCGGTTAACGCGGAGCGAGACTACGGTGCAGTGCCACCACTCGCGGCCAACGCGTTCCTCACCAACCAGACTGAAATCGAAGATGCTCAAGGCTCGAAATCTAACCCTGTCACTGTCACTCGCAACGTTGTGCATTCTAAAAAGCGAGGCGAATCCTTCACTTGGGCTAAGCTCAAGAAAGCAAAGCGCGGCAAGTACCCGACCATCATGGCAATCGACGCCGGTCTTACCAACAACTCCTTTGCTTGCGCAATTGGACGGCTTGATGGGCTCACCGTCAAGTGCGAGGCCCTGATCGAGGTCATCCCAGAGCGTGGCGCGCCGTTGAACCACAGCCGCATCTATGACGAACTCCTTCTGCCGTTGATGGACGCGCGTAACGTTCGCATCCTCCTCGCCGACCGATGGAACTCTGTAAAGCTCTTGCAAGATGCGAAGGAAGATCGGCCTGAGTTGGAGCTGGCTGAGCAGCACAGCCTGAAGTACACCGAAATCTACATGATTAAAACGATGCTCCAGCAGGGTACGCTCAAGGTCCCACTGACCGAACGCGACACCTTCAAGGACTGTATCGAGTTTGACGACGAACACTACCCAATGTGCTTCAACAACCAACCAGCCGCTCACTTGCTGATGCAGATGGCGACGGTGAAGGACACTGGGAAGATGATCGACAAGGCTGACGGGTATACCGATGACCTGTTCCGTGCGATGGCTCTGATGAACTGGGGTCTGCACAACGAGGAAATGCAGATCATCCTGCAAGAAGCTCCAAACGACGTGGCTGCAACTCGTCCTATCGCTATCGCTGCATCCCGCCTGTACTCCGGTGGTGGTCGCCAGCTCGGTTCTGGTGCCCAATCCGTTTCCGTCATTGGCGCGAAGTCAGCATTCCGCAGGTAATCGAACATGATCGACATTACAAAGTACAAGTGGTTCCTGTATCAAGGGCGACCGATCCATCTAGTGACCGACCATCCAGAGTTCGACCTTGAAATGGAAGAGGGCAACAAGTTTGCCTACCGCAAGATCGGCGCCAATCACTATCTGGTGAGCCGTGGCGATCTGGACATTCGCTTCAAGATCAAAGAGAAGGACGCCAAGCGCGTGATCGCCAACAGCCGCGGCTGGAAGGGTACGATTCGTGGCGTCAAGGTCGTCAACGGAGCAGGCGGTTTGGACAAGCCAAAGAAGTCTGATGATCCGAACATCTTCACCTTGCACATCGACTCGTCCAACCTCGCACAGGCGTGGCTGGAGAAGAAGGAGAAGCTCCTTCACGTCGTCTTCCACAGTGGTGTGCATTGGGCATACGAAAATGTCTCGCTCGCTCTGGCTAAGCAGCTGGAGAGCGCCGAGAGTCAGGGCCAATTCTTCATCTATCGCATCCGCGAAGTGAAGAAGGCCTACAAAGTCAACTGAGGTGACCCATGCGTATCAAGCGCCAAAAGAGCTTCGTCAACCAAGGGGCACCCAACTCCCGTGGCAACGCAGACGTAGGCACCGCCACCAAGAATCCGAAACGTACAGCTACCGATTCGGCACGCGGCTTCGAGGCAACAGCGAACACTGGTGGGCGCGGCACTGCGTCTGTCAGCAACCTGCCAATCGAAATCGACATTGAACCGCTACTCAAGGATATCGTCTTTGGCGAGGACCTTGAGCAGAAGAAGCTGGTCATGCGCATCTACAAGGACATTTACTACAACGACCCAATCGGCGGTTCGTGCGTAGACTTGACCTCGACGCTGCCGTTCAGCGACTTCAACATCGGCGGCATCCAGAACTCGAAAGTGGCCGACAGCTTCAACGAGGTGATCGAGCGCCTGAACATCCGCACCCTGCTGCCTGAAATGTCGATCGACCATCAGGTGACTGGTGCGTTCTGCGCCAACATGCTGTACAACCCGAAGAAGAACACCTTCGTTGACCTGATCTGTCACCCGTACGAGAACTGCAAGGTCGACCAGCTGCCGTTCTACTCGCAGGACCCACTGATTACCGTGGCGTTCCCTGAGAGCCACAAGACGATCATGCAGTCGGACAGTCCACGGATCAAGCGCCTGCGCGAGTACCTGGGTCCGGAAGTCGTCAAGCAACTGAGCAACGACGCGCTGGAGCTGGACCCACTCAGCACCATCTACATTCCACGCAAGTCGTTCACTGACTCGACCGGCGTGTCGTACTATCGCCGTATTCTGCCTATCTGGCTACTGGAGAAGAACCTCTTCCGTGGTACGCTCGTGGAATCGGCACGTCGGCAGCGTGGCATCCTTCACCTGACTCTGGGTGACGGTGACCAGTGGGAGCCAACAGTGGCGGATATGAACTTCGCCATGCAGTTGTTCCAAGACGCGGATGCTGATCCGTTGGGTGCTGTGATCGCGACTCGTATGGGTATCAGCTCCGAGGAGATTCGTCAGGGTGGCGACTTCTGGAAGGTGACCGATATCTGGGACCAGACGATGGCGATGAAGCTGCGTGCTCTCGGCATCAGTGAGTCCTTCCTGTCAGGTGAAGCAACCTACTCCAACGCTGACACCAGCCTGACCGTGTTCATCGAATCGCTGCGTGCGTACCGTGACACTATCACCACCAAGCTGTTCTACAACAAGATTTTCCCGCTGGTGAGTGCGCTGCACGGTTACACGGTCAACTCCCGTGGTAAGTTGGTGACCAAAGGCAACATGCTCGATAAGTTTGACGCCATGAGCAATCACGAGATTCTGCAGGACGGTTCGCGCCTGCTGATCCCGAGCGTTCACTGGGCCAAGCAACTCAAGCCCGAAGGCGATCAGGCGTACATGGATATGCTGCAAGCAATGTCCGACAAAGGCATCCCTGTGCCAATGCGGGCAATGGCAGCAGCAGGCGGCTTCAACCTCGACGCCCTCCTTGCAGACCAGGAAGACGACTTCGAGTTGCTCAAGCGTATCGGTGAGTACCAGAAGAAGCTGGCTGGCGTCAAGAAGGAGTTCTTCCCAGAGGCGGAGGACGCAGGCGGCGGCGAGGCACTTGCAGGTTCGCTGGCCCATCAGGCCCTCATGCTGGAAGCCCAAGCGCGTGGTGTACGCAGCACCGTGTTGCGTGATGGTGGCATGAACCGTATGCAGGCTCTGGCCCAGCGTAACTTCGGTGAAGCCTCCGAGGTTGCTGGTGAGACGCACGATGGCAAACGCCGTTGGCTGACTGACCAGAACAAGGCAAACGAACGGGTTAACCGTAAGATCGCTCGCCAGTTGAGTGAAATCGCCAAGCAGGATAACACGGCGCTCACCCGTATGACTGTTAGCCGTCGTATGCCGGTCTAACGTAATTTACTAGGTAGCGAACGAGCCAGCTCTCGGCAAACATGTGGTTACTGCGAGCCACCTGAATGTAGTGTCGTCTCCCGGCGACACAGTTGGTGAGTTCGCTGGGAAGTTACCGTGGTTCATGGGCAGTTCGTCTCGCGACGGCTGCCCTTTTTTTGGTCTCCGAAACTGTAAACCTGTGCAAAGGGAGGAGCCTATGATTACCGTCTATGTAACCGCTGAGCAGAAAGCCAAGTACCAACCTATTCTGGATACTCGACCTGAAGTTTGGTTGACCGAGGTGGAAATGATCGCCTATCGCAACCGCGTAATGGACTTGCTTGGTAACGAGTTTGCCCATCAGGTGACCATTGGCGATCTGCACAGCATTTACCGTAACGGGACTCCAGTCACTCTCATTGTACTAACGCAGGAGACCCTAGCATGGCCAAGGAAAAGCGTCCAGTAATCTACTTCAACTCGCAAATTCCACAGTTCGCTTGGCTGAGCGCGTTCGCCCCGTTCAGCTTCATCGCTCCTTGGAACGGTGGGTTCATGCTGTTCCGCAGCCGTGAGCACTACTACCAGATGCACAAGACGAAGGACAAGAACTTCCGTGCCAAGATCGCCAACGCATCCGACGGCGGTCAGGCCAAGTACTGGGGTTCCGCCAAGTCTGGTTGCCCGATCGTGGAAGACTTCGACTCCAAGCGCGAGAAGATCATGCGTCGAGCCATGCGTTATCAGTATGCCCAGAACCCAATGCTGGTGCGGCTGCTGCGCGACACGGAGAACGCCAAGCTCGTTGAGCAAGCGCCGTGGGACGACTACTTCGGCAACGGTCGTGACGGTAAAGGCAAGAACGTTCATGGCAAGCTCCATGAGGAATATCGGGATAATCCGATGACCAAAGAGGAGCTCGTCAAGTATCGTCCTGACGTGCGCCTGTCCGACCTGAGCTACTATCCATTCATCAAGGGCAAAATTGAATGACCTCAACCTCACATCTGGACGAATGGCCGATCACTGAAATCCGCCGTCGTGCAGAGTTCGGCGAATTCGATTGGGAAGACATTCCGATCTTCATTCCAACCGATAACAACGAATACGGCGTTGGTGTGCTGTTCAAAATGGACTTCGCGACTGACGCTGCATCCGCGTTCGACGTGGAGCTCTGCGTCGTCCATCAGCATCCAGACGGTCGTTACCGTACCAGTCTCGAACAGGTATCTCGGGAGTACGGGGTCCTGCAAATGTATGCGAATGTTGGCACTGCCACCATGCGCTTCAAGCAGAACCTTACTACCTGGGGTGAATACAAACTGGCATTAGCCACATTCAGCGGCGTGGAGATTCCGTAATGCACATTCCTCAATGGCATGAGTACATGGACGAAGAGAAGGTAGCGTGGTTGTTGACTCACGTTATCAAAGACCTGACTCCCTCAGCCCAACCCACCCGGTACGATATGAACTTGGTGGCCCGTTGCGAGCAGCTTCTGACGCCGCCGCAGAAAAAGCTGTACATCCAGTACATGAGCAGCGAGATTGCGAAGATCACCTACGCCGGCATGACCGACGAAGAGTGCCAACTGCCTGCAACCGCTGACCAGTTCTACTGGAACTTCATCACAGCACCCGTAGACCTACGTGGTCGCTGCATCTGGCACGTTGTAGCCGACTTCGCACCTTGATGTTACTTGGCCTGCACAAGTAATTTCTCCGTGTGAACACCGGTGGGAGAATCGAACATGCAGGTCAAAATCCTTTGTGAGCCGATAGCGCCGGCCGACATATTCCAAGACGCCGATGTTCTGGTGTTGCCAATTTTCGTGGACAAGGACACCTACAGTTCTGTCTACTTCGATCCTGAGGAGCGTCGCAAGGTAATCTTCGACTACCTCAACAAACGAAACGTCACCTTCATCTGTCTCCCTGACAACCTCGCAGTCATGTTTCTTGCCGTTCGTGCCAAACACAACAAGCGGAAGATTCTCAAGCATGCCGAGCGTCTGTACATGAGCACGGTGACAGAGGACTACAGTGACTTCGATCTGAGCCTACCTGGCCTGAGGAACGTCCATGTTACACCAGCAAACGGGGAACCGCTGTCTTGCTACATGCAGCTGCCAAGTTCCCGCAACCAAATCATCATCTACACAGGTGATATCAGGCTGGACAAGTTCTACCGCAGCAAAGTTAGAACCGGTGAGTTTGGGAAGTACACCCCAGACAGTCTCGCCCATCCAACTGTCCGCTGCGCCTTCGAGCGAATCCTGATGACACTTGGTCGTGACATGGGCTTTGATGTGGAAATCGCCAACATCGTCCGTCACCGCCATAAAGCCCTGATCACCTGCGACGCAATGGAGTTGGAAGCGATATGAGCGCTGAAATCGCAACAGTCACGATGGAGAAGACGCGCCACGTTGCCAACCTGATGCAGCAAGGCCAGTTCTCCCTTTCAGTTTCGTCGTTGGTGGAAGTTGCCAAGGCGGACCCAAACCTTTACAAGGCTGTCCTGAAGAATCTGGAAAACTACGTGCTGCGTAGCGACCTCCAAGACCTGGAAGCCACAGTCGATATGGTGGTAGGCTAATGTCTGGCGGACCGTTAAACATCACGCAGTACATGACCAAGCAGGGCCTCGATCCGAAGATGACGTATGAGGCCCACGTCGTCAACAACAACGACCCACGCAAGCTCGGGCGTCTGCAAGCGCGCATCGACGGTATCTTCGACGGCATCCCTGACGATCACCTGCCTTGGGCTGTGCCGATGTATCATCACGCTGACGGTGCGTACAACCCAGGTGGCGACGCCCTCGACCGTGCTGGCTCGTTCATGGTTGCAAAGAACAAGCACAAGGTAGGCCTGCGCTTCCCAACTGCTGACCCGCACCGTTGTGTTTGGGGTCCGTACACTGTCGATGACCAAGTGGCGTTGCCTGAGAAGGACAAGAACTATCCGAACCGGGCAGTGTTCAAGTTCTCCAATGGTACGTACTGCATCCTCGACACGACTACCAACGAAATCTTCTTCAACAACCCGGGTGACATGGATATCACGATCCTCGGTGACGTGAACCAGTACATCGTCGGCAACCAGCAGCTGGTCGTCTCTGATACCAAGGGCCTGATCCCAAGCTATCTGCTCAACGCACCAGACACCGTGCTGAGCCGACTGTCGCCGAAGCCTGCGAAGGAGATTCCTTTCCTGGGCCTGCTGGGTGACGCACAAGCTGGCAACCGCCATATTCACGTCACTGGTGACCAGACGATGCTTGTCGAAGGTAACCGTAAGACGGTCATCAACGGTCAGGACGTTCTCGTTGTCGGCAAGAACCGCTTCGAGAAGATTGGCCAAATCCACCGTATCGAGTGCGCACGCTCCGAAACGAACGGGTGACGTATGGATTTGAACAGACGGTATCACGCGATCCTCTGGAAGGACGGTGAACCTATCGAGGTGCATCACTTCACGATGGAACCAACTGTCGAGCATAGTCGCACCCGTGCGGTATCGTCGATGAACTGGTTCAATGATCGTGAAGCCAAGATATTCTGTGACCGTAAGAAGCAGCACCGCTTCCACACGAATATCAAGTGCGACTCGGACTGGGAAATGGACCGACGCTTTGAGCGACGTGCCTATGCACCAGAGCCTGCACTGACCGACACGCTTCCAGAGTTCACCCACACCTCGCTTTGGGATTTCTACAAGGCGATCGGGTACGACTACAAGGCCAAGAAGTACGTAAGGAGCGATTGATGGAACAAGGACCTCATATCTGGATTGCTGAACTCCAGAATGCAAAAGGGGAGGTGATGGCTTACCACTCCTTCGAGTTAGACCCAAAGCACTACGAAACCCGCAAGCAGTGGAATGAAGCCCACCGCAGCTGGTCAGCGTTCCGTCAGCGCGAGCGCAAGAACCTGCTGTGCAACCGCGGGCCCAAGTGTAAAGCTGAATACGCCTGCGCTTGGTTGCAGCCTGACCACATCCAGTTCATGCTTGAAAAGCCAGAAGTCACGCACCACAAGACCATCTGGGACGTGTACTACGCGCTCGGTTACGACTACAAGGCTAAGGTGTACCACAGGCCGCTGCACCCATCACGCCAAACGCTGCTGTCAGACACTGGCACGTTCATGGCTAAAGTCCCATGGACGGCAAACGACCCGGATATCGTTAAGGTGTTGAAATGCCTACTTGAAGTCGGCATGGACCACAACACACCAGAAGGCTTCTTGCGCGTGGTGTTGCACGACGATGAAATGCGCTACAACCTGGCGTTCTTCGATATGACTGGCGTGCACGGCTCCGAAATGTTTACCGACGTTCGCCTTGCGATCCACGCATGGTTGGAACGTAGCAAGAGCGACAACATACGCCGCTTCTCCTTCTTAGGCAAACGCACTGCGATGCGTGGCGAGAAGTACGGCCCTCAACTCAGGATGTAAGCCAATGAAACTCGTGACGTTGTTCCTCAATGGTGAAATGAATTCGTTCTACCTGTTCGACCTTCCAGCGGAGGACGACGCTGCTCGCCGTGAGGAGCGCGTCGCCTACTTCGCATATATTCAGGACGTCGAGGAGTGGATTCGCTGCCAGCGTATCAAGCGTGCAGTGTTGCCGCGCTACGCCTACATCCGTGATCTGGAAATCTACCTGACCCAGCTGCAAGCAACTGCGGCGTCGCAAGGGCTCGACGTGGAAACTCCGATCAGCCTGGAAGAGGCGTTCCCAGACGTTCCGCAATTCCACTGTGACAACATCTTCCAGGTCTTCGAGAAGATCGGCTTCGACCACACAACGCAAACATTTGGTGGCGTATGAATGGATGTGTAGCCGTGTTGTACCACAACGGAGAGCTGCACTCCTTGCACCAGTTCAAGCTACCAAATAACCTGGAACGTTATATGGAGCAAGTGATTGCCCTCACGGATTTTCAGCAGAACGAGGCGACGCGCTTCTTCTCCCTCTTCGACACCAAGTTCGAGTTGGATTGGCGTGCAACCGTGACTCGCAACACCACACGGCTTGCCAGCGCGTATGCGATTGATCTGCAAACCTTCCACTCTAACCTGCCCTGCTTCGAGCACCAAGACCTGTGGGAATTCTTCCACAACATTGGTTACGACAGAGCACAGCGCAAATACACGGGTATCCCGAATGACACACCTGAACCTCGACGAATTGGACGCCTCGGTTGGGATCAAGACTCGCACGGGTCTGAACTCCGAAGCGGAGAAGCGCCGCCAAGAGAAGCGCCGCAAGCGCAGCTCCAAGCGCCTCAAGGAAACTGACAAGCTGCTCGCAGCAGGTGGTGACGACAATGCGTAGCGAACATTCCTCGCGCAGCTTTCTCTCTGGTGATCTGATCTGGGGCGTCAAGGCGAGCGATCCGCTGGGTACCGTGTTCTTCCGCCGTGACAGTCTGCCCGTGCAGTCGCGTCCGTTGCTGACCAAGCCACGCTCTCGTTTCCTGTCGGAATCGCCTTCTACTTACCTGAGGTAAATATGCGCATCGTCTACAAGGACATTACCAAAGAGTTTCGTCAACTCCTGCAAGGGTGCCAGAACCAAAAGGACTCGATTGCTTGCATTCAAGTGACCCAGTCCGAGCTGACGCAAATCTTGAAGCATCTGGACGGTCCGCAGTTGCTGCCTGACTACTTCCAGCGCCGTCAGGTACGTCTCGACGAAATCGCCCGTGAGCGGCTGCAACTCAAGCACGATCTGGAGCGCGCCGTAGGCGATGCGGCACGGGAAGCCATCTACAACAAAGACTCCGATCTGGAGTTGGAAGCTCACAACATCACCGAGAAGGTGCCACGGGAAATCACCCAGAACGGCGTCCTGATCAAGGTGGTCATGAAGGCGTAACCCAACAAAGACCTGGCTTCGGCCGGGTCTTTTCGTTTCTCCACGTTAATTTACTGTCCGTAGTACCATCACTACGCATAGGAGTAACCCACGTGGGCGAAATTCACAACCCCCGGGTAATCGGTGACTTGGAGCTTACCCAAGCCCCATCCGACCCCAAACATGCTGTACGTCTACAAGACCTCGACGCTCGCGTTCAGCCACTGAAAGCCTTTGTCTCCGATATCACGACCAGTACCGGTATCGTGGCATCGAAGGTATACGCGCCTACCGTGCCTGCAAACAAGGTCCTCCAGTCTGCTGTGACGGACACCGAGAACGTGCGCGTGCATGTCCTCGCACAAGGTGGTCTGTTTGAAGTGCCTGAAGTCACTGTCAACGGTACCGCTGCTGGCAACTGGACGCCAAGCTCAGACAACCTGTTTGCAGGCTACGCCGACATTTCCGTGGAAGAAAGCGGCACCATCACCGTCCAGTCGAGCACTGGCTACACCTCGACCGTGAACCTCACCGTTGCGACCGAAGGCCCTGCGATTTCGCAAGCCACCATCGGTGCACTGCCAGGTACCCAGACCGAAGCCAAACAAGGCGACGTGGTTGCAGTCACGGGTATCGTGGCAAACGACGCGGTATCCATCGCTGTCAAAGTCGCTGGCGCTGCGCAGTCTGGCACTGTCACTGGCTTCGGTGCAAGCGATAGCGCTGGTGCGGGCTTCAAGACCTTCACCGGTACGTTCACCGTTGGCTCTGGCACTGGCGCTCAAGCCGTCACTGTCATCGCCAAGAACGCGCTGGGTACCGAGGGTGCAGAAACTGCCTCTCTCAACACCATCGTCCTCAACCAGACCAAGCCTACCATCGGTGCGATCAGCGTCAACTACCCGAATGGGCAGAGCGCGCTGCGTAACGGCGACGTGGCTCAGGCATCCAGCACCATCACCGATGCTGATGTGGTCAACTACGCCTTCTCGGCTGCTGGCCAGACCGTTGCGATCCAAGACCCGGACTCGTACACTGTCAGCAAGGACATTACCCTCACCTCGGGTACCTACAACGTCGCCAACAACTACACCATCACGGCTACCAAGTCGTCGAACGGTGCAGTCTCGACGCGCACTGGCAGCATCAAGATCGCCAACAGCGAAGCAACCGCAGCGATCAGTGTGCAAGGTAACCCTACCAAGCTGCGCACCGATGCAGACGGTGAGACCTACACCCTGGTGGTCGCTCCGACCCAGACCCTCAACGCTGCTCCCAACCTCACTCTCGCAGTGGGTGCCTGGGTGGGCTCGTGGACGCAAGCTGGCAACAACTGGACTCGCACCTTCAAGGTTGCGGACAGCGATGCGCGTGGTGCCGCAGCAGTTACCGGCAAGGTTACCAACCTGTCGAACCTGCAGAGCGACGTCACCGGCTCGTTCACCATTGGCGGCCTGATCGAACGTACCATCACGTTCCCAGCCTTCGCTCGCTTCGCAGCTATCGGCGCAGCGGTCAGCGATATCACCAAAACCCGTGCGCGTTACGCAGGCGGTTCGACCGATCTGGCACGTCGTGGCGACACTACTGACGTGGCTGCATCGTTCACCATCGTCAACGAGAACGGCCTGTACGATCCAAACGGTGCGTACCTGTTCATCTCGGATGCTGCCTACGCTGGTGCCAACACCTCGGGTACTCTGAAACTCACCTTTGAGGAGACCCTGTAATGGCGAACGCATTCGAGGATTTCATCCAGCTTGAACTGCCGAAGCGTCCCTTCCTCGCGTCCGATGTTGATGAAGAATCCATCATCGTGCGTCGTGGTCAGGGTGCGCGTGCTCTCGCAGGCGTAAAGCTCTCCGAAGGCCAAGTGCTCGGCATGAAAGACGGTCAGCTCCAGGGCGTTGCGCAGACTGGCGGTGGGAGCGCCGTTGACGCGCTTCCATATGTGCAGGAAGAAGAAGCTGTCCAATGGGTTATCACCCACAACCGCAATAATGTAAACGTCGTATTGAACCTGTACGGTGCAGACGGCAAAGCATTTGAAGCGGACGAAGTGGAAGTTGCAGCCAACACTGTGACGATCACCCTGCTGGAAGCTGCTGCTGGTCGCGCCATCCTGATCTTCGTGTAATCGAAGACGGCACGGAGTATTAGCCAGTGTACCACTTATCACAACTCGCGCCTATCGTTCAAGCGACAGTCCTCGCGTCGTCGCTCAAGGACTACCAGAAGATCGCGTATCGAGCCATGGCATCTGCCCTGTTCAAGGACGTCTCCATCGACGGGAAGCTCGCGCAGCAACCCGTCGTGGTGATTGATACGTCGGAGTCGAACCCTGCCATGGTTATCGTGGTGCGGTTCGTCACTCCAAAGCTTGACGATGGAGTCTACACCTTTCAGTTTGAGGCGTGGCCAAATGCTCAGATCAGGCGGGTCCGAGCACCTTGGCTCAGGGACGGCGAGATAGCAATTCCTGATTACCGAATGAAGGTCAGCTTCTTGGCTGAACGGAACTCGGTTGCGTACTACTCACACGCCTCGGAAGGCAGTCCAAAGCATTGCCTTCGTGAGACAGCACAGGTGCTCGGACGATGATCGTATTTCTCGATAAGGACGGCGTGCTGGAAACAACACGCGGTTATTTGGCAGGTATGAGCTATGACCCGTTGTGTGCAAAGCTGCTCAACGGGCTGTTCCGACGACCAGATGTTCGGGTCGTTATCAGTGCCACGGTGCGAATCGGGCTAAAGACACCAGAAGCTGCCCATGAGCACTTCGGCCACAGAGGCGTCACCTTCTCGCTGCATCCAGATTGGAGAACGGGCCCAACGCTCGCCAATCGCAGCTTGGAGATCGGTGCGTGGTTGGAGGCTCATGGGAATCCAACAGACTATCTGGTCATTGACGACGAGCACTGCGATTACCCAGTCGATCCAACCAAATGGATCAAATGCTGCCCAGCTAACGGCATCAGCCTTCACGGTGCTGCCTTGATCGACGATCTAGCTGGTAAGTATGCAGCGTCCAAAGTCGAGAGGCGCGAACGCGCGTTCTAACCACAAAAGAGGCGGCCTTCGGGTCGCCTTTTTCATTTCCCCTACGCCTAAAGTAATTTCTACGCATGTTCATGGAGACCTGCTATGGAAACTGCTTTGGCTGCCAATGGCTTCGTCCGTTACACGTATAACGGAAAGGCCACCATAGTCCTTGATAAACACCACAAAACCTACGAGGTTGACTTCGAGACAGGCGAAGAATTCCAAGTCAAGGTCGTCGGTAACGAGGCTACGATCATCCACTCGGGCACTCCGAAGTTGCGATTTGTGGCCAACATCACGGACAAAAAGTACACCAAGCTCATGCGGAACTCTACCGCAGAAGAGTTTGCCTTCGTACCCCATCCAAAATACCCCTGCTACCCGTTCATCCCGAACCTGACGTTCGAGATGGTCGAGCAAGTCTACGCCTACTTCAACGACCTGTACTTCAACAACAAGTGCCCGAAGCGCATCCTGTTCAAGAAGACCACGTCGTCGAAGATGCTTGGCCTCGCACAGTACAACTCCAGCGTTAACGGGCGTCCGCTTTATCGCATGTCGGTCAACGTCAAGTCGATCGGTAAGGACACCATCCTGTTCTGCGATACGCTGCTCCACGAAATGGTTCACCTGTACTGGTACAACCGTGGACACGATGAAGGCAACAACTCCTACATCAAAGCGTCGCACGGGCCGCTGTTCGTTCAGGAAATGAAACGCCTGAACAAGCTCGGATTCAATATCTCGCCGATTCTCGACTGGGAAGAGCGCGACGTTACCGACACGGAATTGTACGCGCTTGTCGCCACATCGCCAGACCACAAAGACCTGTTCAAGTGCTTCTGGAGCACTCGCAACCTCGAGGCTGAGTTTGAATCCCTCGTCACCCAGTTGCGCACAGGTGACCCCGCCTACAAACTGCACATCGACCTCATGGTCACCAGTGATTTGGCCGTTCGTGGTTTCCCTCAGATTTCTGACAAGGGCGTCATTCCGCGCAGCAAGCTCAAGCTCTGGTACGATCTGCACCCATTCAAAGGTCGCTCGATCAAGTCCTACGTTAGTGAGGCTGATCCGCGGCCTGTCGTGCTTAAGGACGTCAAAGTCTCCAAGCAGGATGCGCCGTTCTATGCGCAGTCGTTCAACCTATTCAGCGCGTGGTTCAAGCGGCAAGATCGCACGGCCACCGAAGCCTACATGCGCACGCTCTGGACACGCTTCCCGGTGAAGCAAGTCCTACCGTTCGCAGAAACGGAGCTGGAAGAAGCCAACGACTTCTTGGAGTCTGGCATGAATGAGGCGGACATTATCCGCAAGCTCAACAACGTCTTCGCCCGTTTCGATGGGCGTGCAACACCGTCGGAGTATCGGTCTGCAATCCGCACAATCATTGAGAAGCACAAGCTGGATGCTTTGCTTCGATTCAGACAGCTAGGTCTGTGATATGGGTCGCAAGGAAGTCACAAGGGTGCTGACTCAGGCAGCATCCCACTATTTTATTCACAAACTCTACGCTGCGTATTTCGAGTTTGGCGTTGGCTATCGTGGCGAACGCCGACTTGATCTACTCTGCCTAAATACCAAGCTCAACCTCGTCGGCATCGAGGTGAAGTCGTGCAAGGCTGACTACACCTCTGACTCAAAGTGGATGGAGTACCTTCCGTACACCAACAAGCTCTACCTGATGCTTCCGCCGAAGATGATTGAGTCGAAATTCTACCAGCAAATCCTTGCAGACATTAAGCCACACGGCATCGGAGTGATGACGCTGGGAGCTAACGGTTACGTCAAGGTCGTCAAACCTGCCAAGCGACGTGACGTCGCGGATAAGGTGATGATGAAGCTGCTGGTGAAGATGGCATGGCGATCTGGAGCCAATCGCTCCACCGTCAAACGTAGACAACGGTTTTACATTGAGGATTGATTGATGGCAAAGGCTAAGCGCAGTGGTGCATTCATTGCAATTGAAGGTCTTGACGGGGCAGGGAAATCGTCGAATCTGCGGAATCTTGAGAATTGGTTGTCGCACACCGATACCAAGCACTTCGTCGCGGATGAATACAAGGACTTGGTATTCAGCAACACCTTGCGGACCATGCTTAACGAGCAGAATCCACGAGTTGACCCAGTCACTGAGACGTTCATGTTCTACTCCGCCAGGATCGAGCACACCCAACGCATCCTTGCGCCATATCTGGACAGCGGCTACCACGTGCTCACCGATCGCTACTCGGATAGCACCCGCGCTTACCAATCAGTCAAACTCGGTTTGGAGCGTGTGGAAGCAATTCATGCTCAAGCTGCGCATAGCCTGCGTGAGCCCGATCTGGTACTGTTCTATGACATTCCCGTTGAGGTCTACAAGCAACGTGTAATTCTGCGTGGCAAAGGCCTCGACGCAATCGAAAGCCGCGGGATCGAGTTCTTTACTCAGGTCCGGGCTAATTACCTGCAGTTAGCCGAGAGCAATCCGCGCTTTGTCGTCATTGACGCATCGCAGCCGCTGGACGCGGTACTTGCCGAGTCTCTGCGCCAAGTGGATTCGTTCCTAGGGAAGTTCAATGAAAATCACGTTCAGCCTTAAGTATGAAGCTCTGGCAATGTCGACCAATCGACTGCCAGACCCGATTATCGAAGCCCTCACCTCGAAGCGCAAGTTTTGGCGCGATCTAGGCCAACGTCTCGCGTTCCTGCCAGTTGTTCATAAGGCGCGGTACATTGGTACCATGCCAGAAGAAAGCCCACACGAAAACGCCGTGCAGTACGCGAAGCAGAACGGCCTGCAGTTGTGCGTTGGTTACATCGTGTGGCAGGAAGCTCCGAACGAACCCTGGAAGATCGACGTGTACAGCTTCTGTGTTCGCCCAGAGGATGAGCGCGTCATTGATCCAACGAAGGGGCACGACTGGTCGAAGATGCGTGTCTACTACCTGGGCTTCAAAGTTCCAGCGAAGGACATTGCTGGCATGAAGTACCTGCACTACTTTGAAAGGATGAACTACCTCGTCGACCATGTAGCCTGAGGCCACAACCATGTCTTTCGCGACCGATGTACCAGTTTCAATTGCATTGAACAGGGATGTGATGCTCACGGTTGAAACCCAACGACTGCTGGAGGGTCTTGGGATCAACCCCAAAGACGCTGCGCAGTACGAGTTGGTAGGAAGTGTACTGGCGCATAGGCAGATTGTTCGTTCCTTCATTGTCTTGAAGATGCGCATTACCGCCATCCTCAAGTCGGGCATGCCATTCGCGGGCTTAGACGACGTGATGGCTATAACAATCAACAACATCTGCCCCGTGCAAACCATCCGCGCTTCTCCGGAGTACGACGAGGAAATCTATCGCGTCCGTGAGCCTGTGTTGACCAACAACATTGGCTTGATGCCTAACGAGGAACTTGTCGTCAGACGCTCTGGTGACCTGTTGACGCTCGCCCATGAGCAGTTTGAGATACAGGTCACCGAGCAGGACTTGGAGAAGATCACGTCCAAGAGCGCTCACAAGGCGCGCTATGCAGTGCTTTCACCTGACGCTACCATGTGGCGCGTTGTCAGTGTGCGGAGCTACAGCATCAAGGAACTGATCGACCAAGTCAAGCTCTCACCCGACTCCATGTTCTGCAAGGTTGACCTCGACACCGGCTACTACTCTACCAGCGCGCTCCTCAACATCAGCCGCAGGGTATTCGACAGCAGCGCCAAGCCCACACGGGTTCTCGACTGGCTGCGCGAGTTTTACGAGTATGGCGAGTTCCCGCCAGACGCGAATCTGCAACACCCCATTGTGCTCCGCTGGAAGTCAATGGTTCAAGCGCCCGAGTTCGACACCAACGAGTTCAGCCAGTTCGCTGCATTCCACGTGTGTCGCTATCGTGGCCTCACTTCACCTGTGCGAGTTGAAAACCAGATGGTGGTAACCGACAACGGTACCATGCGTCTGCGCGACTACTTTGCCCAATTTGACGAGATAGCCCATGCACATCAGTCTTAGCGCAGTCCAGAAGGAAGCGGTGACCTCCTTCCTGAAACTGCTTGCGACTCTGTACGTCACCTACGACACCAAACTCAACCCTGAGCAGCGCCGCCGCATGAACCTGTGGCGCCAGCAAGCCGAAGAGTTCGTCACCAAGTTCAAGATGGCCAAGCTCATGGATAAAGCCGTGAAGCTGGTCGTCGCGGGTAATGAGCCGAGCAACGACGACGAAACCGACGATGCGATCACCGATCTGCTGGATTCCCTGAAGGCGAAGCACCCGCTGTTCGAGAAGGAGACCGATATCTCTCGTGTCCAACTGAACCTGATCAAGGACTTCCGCCTTGCGCACTTCGGTAGCGAATCTGCATCCAAGCGCCTGCTGCGCGGCGTAGCGTCGATTGGCGATCCGATGGTCACCCAGTTCTACACGCACGACACTGACGGTGTTGATTTCTCCGAGACCTACGACAAGCTCAAGGCCCTCGTGAAGAAGTACGGCAAGGTCAACGGCTACATCATGCCGACCGAAGTGCTTGAGCAATGGCAAGCCACCAACAAAGCCAAGGGCCAGAAGACTGCAGGCCACGCTGAATACCTGCAGCTCCGCCGCGAAGTCAACGACATTTTCAAGAAGTCGCTGGCGAACATGGTACGGGCGTCCGGTAAGCCATATCTCCCACTGCGCGACGTGATCGCTACCATGAAGGCCGAGGGTATCGTCAACAACCTGCCGTCTGGCTTCGTGGGTAACGTCGATGACCTGAACAACTTCTACACCACTGCAGGTAAGAAGCTGGTCCAGACGCCAAGCGGCGACGTGAAGATGAACCCGAAGTACAACGCAGAAGAGGACAACGCCTACGTCTGCGAGTTCACTCCACCGTTTGCCCAGAAGGCCTCGCGTGCTTACACCGAGAGCTATCGCACTGGTGCCAAGGCCGAGAAATTCGACGTGGTCGCCCAAGTGCTGCCCAAACTGGCCGCACTTACCAAGAAGTGGCTGCCTGATCTGCGCAAGGTGGGCAAGTCGAAGGAAGGTACGCTGGCCACGCTGTGTGAGTTCATCTATGACACCAGTGCCCGTGTAGGTAACAAGAACGCGGCTACTGGTGGTGAGAAGACCTACGGCGCTACCCAGCTGCTCGCCAAGCACTTCAAGATGGCCCCATCGGGTACCACTGCAACCGTGACCTACATCGGTAAGTCTGGCGGTAAGCAGCAACACAAGCTCAAGTTCACCACCGTCCGTGGTAAGCAACTGGGCGACGCACTGCGCAAACTGCTGGAAGGTAAGAGCCCAGAAGACCACGTGTTCACGTTCAAGAACGCACAGGTCACTGGTGCCATGATCAACCGCTACCTGCACGGTCTTGGCTTCCCTAAAGCCTTCACCATTCACAAGCTGCGCACTGCACGCGGTAGTGAGATGGCCATGGAGATTCTCAAGAACAGCCCGTTCAAGAAAGGCGGCAGCTGGAAGGACCGTGACGTCCACAAGTGGCTGGAGACCGAATTGCTCAAGATTGGTGAAGAACTCGGCCATATGAGCGGCGAGAAGGTCACCTCCAACACGGCCATCCAGAACTACATCAGCCCAGAGATTCTCGGCGAGTTCTATGCCAAACTCGGCATTCGCCCAAGCCCGAAAGTCCAGAAGGCTATCGACAGCGCGAATAAGGAGTAGACCATGAACCAGATCAAGTGGAAAGCAGAAGCAACATCCACCCAGGGTCGGCCGTTCCATCGTATCTATCGTGGCGTCAACCCGTACAAGGAGAACGGCGTCCATCTGGATAAAGGCAGCCCATTCGCTCTCCGTATGGATAACACTGGCTGTGTGCTGATCGCCGGCGGCCAAGAGTTCGCCATCAGCCAAGCTGAATACTACAACCTGATGCGCGCATCCCTACCCAATAAGGAACACCAATGACCATTCAATGGAAAGCAGAAGCTGCCGCCGTACCCAACGTCGCTAAGGGTGACCTGATCAGCTTCCAGATCAGCCCCACCAAGTATCGCGTAGGCCGTGTCATTGGCAACACCAAGAAGGTACTCACCCTGGACTCGGGTGGCGAACACTTCGAGATTGACCCTGAGGACTTCGATGAAATCGCCCAGAAGGTGACCATCAGCTACATGAAGCCCAACCATCTCGCCAGTGCCATGAAGGAAGAGTACACACTGGCCAAGCTGCGTAAGCTCGTTAACCCAGATGGTGATGTACGTCCAACCAGCGGCCCACGTAAAGCCAACGTAGACAAAGAACCAGCCACTGCATCCATAGCACCTGCCCAAGTGTACGATGCACTCAAGGCATACAAGGGCGTCATTGCAGAGAAGATCACCCAGATGCCTGATGGGGCTCTCCATGTGACCCTTGCCCACGCTGGCAAGTCCATGGCGTCTGCTATGTTCACGCTGCGCACTACTGGCACTAAGGTCCGTGTGGTCAACGCAGAAGTCTCAGCCATCCCCGCAGGTGATCCAGTGGGTTCTGGTCGCTGGACTAAGGTACGTACTCCAGATGAAGGTACACTGGCCAACGTGCTCCGTCCGGTTATTACTGCCATCCAGAAGAAGGCACAGCAGAAGGTCAAGTCGTCCATTCATACGCCTACCGCCCGCACTCCGCAGCCCGCGCCTAAGCCGGCTACTGCACCCAGTTCCGAAAAGGCCATCCTACAGGCCATTAAGGAGCTGGAATTGCAACGGGATACCACCGTAAAGGGCTTCAACGACAAGATTAACGCACTTCGTGACAGCCTGCCTTCCCGCAGCTCCATGCCGAGCGGTCCGAGCGGTTCTACCAGCCTGTACGGTTTGGGCAAGGGTTCCGTCGGTGCTGCCGCCTATAAGAAGCTGTTCGGTAACGCCTCCTTCCGTCCAACTGCAGGCAAGACCTACCCGATCACGGTAGACGGTGCGCCGTACACGATGGAAGTGACCCACATCATCAGCAACAACATGCAGCTGGTCAGTGTAGGTCCGAAAGGTTCCCGTAACCGCGACAACACCATGTTGGCCGTTAAGGGTGAGGGTATCTGGAACGAGAACGATATGAACCTCCCTGCCCAGTACCGCCGTCACCTGTGAGGCAAGTATGCAGATCACCTTTCCAATAGCGGCAACAGCCAACTCACCGCTGGTGCTGTACAACGTGCGCACTGCCATCCAGAAGCTTCCTGGGTTGAAGTTGGTTGAAGACACCCTATTGCCCGGCTCTTCGGTTAAGCTGGAACTCCAGTTCACCAAGAACAAGCGCAAGGTGGAGGCGGAGGTAGTATTGACCCGTGGGTCGACCACAACCGATGTACACACCAAGAGCGCCCAGTACCGTGTCAATGGCGGTGAATGGAGCTGGGACCGCCGTAAGGCACCATTCGGCCGGTTGGATGAAGTGCTCCGTGTGGTGTACGATTCCATGACTGCGAGAGCTGGTGTCGGTTTGTAGATTGGAGCGTGTTTTTGCAAGTTCTAATTTTTTGACTATCGCAGCAACTTAGCTGTGATCGAGAGTCGTGGAGTAATCCACATATTCCTGGAGACAACAATGGACCCAATCATCCGTGGTATCGTTGTTGCCGGCAATACCCTGGAAGAAGCTCAGGCACTCTACCGCGCTGTGGCCACTGGCCAAGACGCCCAAGCACTGCATGACGAAGGTGAAAACTTCGTAGTGCTGGCGTCTGTCAGTTCCGATATCAACCTGCTCAACCCGCTGACTGGCGCGGATGATCTGAAGGTTGGTGACGGTATGACCGATCGCATGGAGTTCCTGTCTTCGGACAGCCAAGCCGTCAACGTCAACTACACCATCTGCACCGCCGGCTGCAACGCCCACATCCTGGCCGATGACAGCGAGCTGATGCAACACTGCCCGGCCTGCGCCAGCGTCCTCGAAGACCTGACCGAGGAGCAAATTGCTTCCCTGTCCGGTGGCGAAGAAGACGGTGAATGCGAAGGCTGCCAAGTGCAGGAAAGCGTGCTGGCTTCGGGTACTACCCTGGAAGAAGCCGTTGCCAACTACAACGCCCTGGTGCGTGGTGAAGTTGCCGACTACAGCACCATGCAATGCGGCGATACCCTGGTGGCCACTGCTGGCGCCGCGTCGTTCGACGTGTACAAGGGTTGCGAAGCCAAGATCGTCGAGAATCAGGAAGCCGGCCTGCTGGAATCCCTGAGCTCCTCCGCCGATGAAATCGAAGCTCACAACTTCGTATGCGCATCCGCCGCCTGCGGTGTGCATGTTGTATCCAGCGACGACATGCCTGTGTTCTGCCCAGCCTGCGCCTCCGGCCTGCTGGACCCAGAAGACGCTCTGGGCGAAGAATCCAACGCATCCGATGATGACGTTGGTGCCGTTGAAGACGATCATCACACTTCCCTGTCCTCCGAAGAGGATGACGAGGAAGAGGAAGACGAAGACGACCTCGAGGAAGAAGAGGACGACGACGATTCCGACGAGGATGACGACGAAGACGAAGACGATGACTCCGATGAGGACGATGACGAAGAAGACGACGAAGAAGAAGAGGATGAGGACGACGAAGACGACGCCCTGACCCTTTCCGTATCGTCCGTCCAACCTTCGAACAAGCGTGCTCGCAAGGTTCAGCGTCAGGAAGCCGTCGCCGGTGCCCACGAAGAAGAGGAAGAGGAAGAAGGCGAGCACGTCTCGGTATCTGCCAGCTTCCTGGCCTGTGCTTCGGCACAAGGTGAACTCGACGTCTCCAAGCTGGACGTAGCGCATGCCGCTGCCCTGCAAGGCGTGAGCACCTGGGTCGCCTTCTACGATGGCATGCCGATCGCCAAGGCTACCGAAGCTACCGCCAACAACGCTCACTTCAACAGTGAAGTGTTCGGCCGCACCTTCAAGGCCATCGCTGCTGAGCAAGGCATCCCTGCGGCCATGTCGCAGATGGGCTTCAACGAAATCAAGTCGGATATCCAAGTTGCTGACTTCGTTCAGTCGGAAATCCAGACCCAGGTTGAGCAGAAGACCCAGGAAGTTGTTGCTGCCGCTGAGCAGGACAAGGCTGAACTGGTTGACCGCTTCCAAGCGGCAATGGCCATGGCAGCCCAGGGTATCACCAACGGCTTCTTCAAAGGCAAGTCGAACCCTGTGCAACAAACCCTGATCGAAGCCCTGTCGTCCGTCGGTCTCGACAACGCCAGCGCCCTGGTCAAGCAGGCCTTCCTGCAATCTGGCGAGGACTACAACAAGCTCCTCATCAGCCAGGCCTCGTACATCATGGGCAAATCCCTCGATGTGCAGAACGAACTCGGCGAAGCTATCGCTGGCTGCAACACCAACGCCAACGAAACCGCTACCGCCGCTACTGCTCCGGTGCCGCTCGGCCGTCCGGTGCAGGTCGAGAAGAAAGGTGAAGTACGCCAAGAGGCCACTGCATCTTCCGCTGCCCCTGCTGACTTCCAGGCCCGTGCGACTCACGCCATGCGTGGCCTCGGCCGTCGTTAATCATCTTCGGAGATCACCATGATCAACCAAAAATACACTCGCCTGTTCCTGACCGAGCACCGCAAAGTCGAAACCGCTGCGCTGCTGCTCGACGAAGGCCAGGCCCTGGTCAACGTCAAAGAAGGCCAAGAAACCGTAGTGCGTCCGTCGACCGGCGCCAACGGTGAAATCTTCGCCGGTATCAGCCTGATGCGCAACAGCCCTCCTACCGTGCTGAACTGGGTAGGTGAAGGCGTCATCCCGTCGAGCGGCTCCATCGAACTGCCACGCGTTCCACGCAACGGCCAGATCCTGATCAAGGTCGGCGGCGAGAAGCGTGACATTGTTGCTGGCGTGCCTGCCGAAGACCAAGCGCAACTGACCGGTCCGACCGTTACCTTCTTCGCTGACGACGTTGCTGCTGGCTCGGCCTACACCGTGCAAATGAGCTACGACGCTTCGCTGAACGAAGCTCGCCAGCTGCTGGGCGATGCCCCGATCGGTGGCCTGGCTGCCATCACCCAAGACGTCGTTGGTGTTATCACCCGTGGCGAAGTGGGCACCAGCTTCTACGACGCATCGGCTGACTTCGCCGGCGCCATCCAGGTTCGCCTGGGCGCTGATGGTCGCTTCACCACCAACGGCCAAGGCACTCTGCTGCCGAACGTCACCGTGATCACTGCACCGAGCAGCGAGAATAGCGCTCTCGTTCTGCGCGTGAACGTGTAACCCGCGGCCTCACCGCATTTCGAGAACTCCTGGAGAATCAAACATGACTCACGCATTCCAAGGCGCCAAGCTGGTCCTGAAGGACGGCAGCCCTATCGAAGACCTGCGCCTCGGCCGTGGCCGCGAGCTGGCACTGTCCGCCTCCACCGGTGAAATCAACGCCGGTTCCACCAAAGAAGCAATGCAGATCATCAACCAGATGATGACCGCCTTCGCTTCGGGCCAGATCGTTCAGCCTGAAAAAGCGCTGTCGGCCCGTGAAGAAGCCATGGCTGCTTCCGTCGAGCGTAAAGAAATGCTGCGCGAAGCCATGGACGACCACACCGGTCAGAAGTGGGCAGCACTGGGCGCTTCCCTGGCTCAGGCCATCGAAGAGCAGACCGACCGTGAAGGTTTCGTGCGGAAGCTGATGGTTGGCAACGTACTGCGTCAGGGCGACATTGCTCGTATCCCGATGCCAGTTCACGATGCCGTTGCCGTCGTGGCGACCAGCCAAGCGTCCACCGGTTACCAGACCATCCGTAACCGTCTGTTCACCCCTGACGAGTTCGAGATTCAGGCCAACGTTCGCGTTGAAAACCTGGACATCCAACAAGTCAACGGTGACCTGCTGGACCACGCCTACAACGAAGGCCTGCAGTCCATCATGGTTGCAGAAGACCGTCTGTGGAAGAAGGCTGCTGACCAGACCGTTGGCGTCGTCAACAACCTGGAACTGATCGCTGGCGAACTGACTCCGAAGAACCTGGGTCGTCTGCGTCAGACCATCGCTCGCTGGGGCCTGCCTGCTACCCACGTGCTGCTGGCCAACGACTACTGGGCCGACGTGATCGGTTCCAACGACTTCGCCACCTTCTTCGATCCGATCACCAAGTACGATCTGATCCTGAACGGCGAAATCGGTACCCTGGTCGGCATGAACATCATCACCGATGCCTTCCGTCAGCCGAACCAGAAGGTTCTGAACCCTGGCGAAATCTACGTCGTCTCCGACGCGCGTAACCACGGTGCCTACACCACTCGTGGCGGCATCCAGTCCTCGCCAACCAACGGCGCTGACGCTGGTAACAGCACCCGCGGCTGGTTCATGACCGAGCCGTTCTCGCTGACCCTGGCGAACGTGCGTTCCGTGGTCAAGGCTCGCAGAATTTAACTGCTGGCGCTGAGTTGCACCTGCATTACACATGGGAAAAGGCCGGCCAGCCCTGATTAGCTAGTACCTAGTCTACCGTGTGTAATGCAGTCCTTAAGCCTGTACTAGAGGCGTTTCAACAAATGACACAAGACAGCTACTACGTCTACGTGTTGCTTGACCCGCGTCGCCCTGGGATATTCTCCTACGGCAAATGGACGTTCACCCACAAGCCTTTCTACGTTGGAAAGGGTAAGGGTAGCAGAGCACATCGGCACTACCGAGATTATCTGCGCAAGTCCGAGACGCAGGGCTACAACACACGGAAGGTTAAACGCATTGCAAGCATTCATGAGGATACGGGCTCAGGTCCTATCATCAAGGCCATCCAGAACCTCAGCGAAGAACGCGCCTTCGAGTTAGAAGCGCTAGTCATCGCAGCTATTGGACGCGGTAAGCGCGAGCCACTGGTTAACCTGAGTGATGGTGGTCGTGGAGGTACTGGCGTATCGCGCCGGCCTTTCACGCCAGAACGATCTGCTGCAATGTCAAAGGCAATCACTGCGGTAAACGCAACTCGGGATGCAGCGTACTGGGATGCACACGGTAAGAAGACGACAGCCTATTGGGCCAAGTTGAAAGAGGATGATCCAGCCGAGTATGATCGACTGCGAGCCATCAATACCGAGTGCGCCAATGCACGTTGGAGTAAGCCCGAAGCGCGTGCAAAGCATGCAGATGGTCAACGTGCAATCATCCAAGCACGGTACGCCAGCATGACGCCGTTGGATAAAGCCAAGTTCAACCTCAAGAAGCGTCTTGGTCATTTGTTGAGGCGCCTCCAGTCACAAGCTGAGAGGATGTCCGTGAAGGAAGAGGTCTACGCCTTCATTGAAAGCAGCCGTCACAAGCTGCCTGAGCGGTTCAATCGAGCCGCGGACAGATTACTAGCTCAGCATCAGCTAGTTTGATTCTGGCCTGTGATACCCAGCTTGATACAACGTGTGTCGTCTAGGAGAGCGCCCTCCGAAAGCTAATCACCGAGTTGACAGCTGGGTTGACCCTTGCCTGGAGCTAATACCATGAGCGGCAAACTGAATCTCGCGCTTGCCGTTCTCGCGTTTCGTGATGGTAACTCGGCTGATTGCCTACAGTATCTGGCGAAGGCTAATGGGGAGTTCGGCGACGACCTCACCAACTTCGTCTCTGAGGTGATGAAACCGGCGCCAACCGCAGTGCGGAATGATGGCTCAACGCCACAAGCGGAAAACACGATTGCACCGTCTCTTGCTTCTGAGGCGTCTGCGTCTGACTTCATTACCCTGACGCGTCGGGTATCTCGCCAAATCGCTACCGCGTCCTTCTTGGACGATGGTGACGAGCTGGATGAGGACTTCCCGGATGAATCGCTTGAGGACGATCTGTTCCTTGACGAGGAGCCGGAGGGTGTTGACGACGACCTCGATGAAGAGGACGACGAAGACGAACAGGAAGAAGAAGCTGTGGCAACCACTGTCAAAGGTGTGGGCCCAGTGCGGTACAAGAGTTGAACTGTGGCGGCCTTCGGGTCGCCATTTTCATTTGGGTGGAAGATAATGAAGCTCACCGATAACCTTGATCGCATACTGGATAAGAACAGTGCCGCGTACCTAACGCTGTACTCGTTTCGGGAGAGCCTAAAACGCTTCTTCCAGCTGGATGAAATCCCTCTTGTACAGTCGCAGGACGTCAAGCGGGAAATGAAAAAGGGTGTGGACGACCCCAACCGTGCCGTAGCAACCAAGTACCCGTACGCCTATTTCTCCCTCTCCTCCATTGGGCTCGTCAAAGACCAGCAGGGCATCAAGCAGATCGCCCGTAACAGCCTCGGTATGACGCTCGATGACCTTGCCAATGCCTCTATTGGTAAAGCCTATCTGTTCCCTGCGAAGATCGCTGTGGAATTCCACTACGTGACCAACGACTTGGTTAGCGCTATCGACTTCTCCACAAAGGCCCTGATCGTCACGCACAGCGGCAAGCTGAACCTGCGTGTAGAACTCGATGGTACGTCCTCCATCGTGGGTGTCACGGCGTCCAGTGAAGAGGTGTCCATGCCTCGCTCCGACAAGGAAGCTGAGGGTGATCCAGAAGGCTTCGACCTCGCCATCAGTTTCGATATCCAGTGCAAGCTGGGCGTCGTCAAACAGGTGCCCAAGGTCAACAACCGTGGCACTGTCACTCAATCTGTAGACGTGAGGCCCAAAGCATGAGCGATAAACTGCGTGGTACTACCACGATCGTCACGGAGGCCCGTACGTTCCTTGTGGACTCGGTCTCCAAGAAGGCTGTCGCTCGCGCTGCGGTGAGTGCACGGTCTCCAACGATTGAAACCCGTGACGTGGAGGTGACCCAGACACAGGGCTACACCATTGCACGTCATGCCAACAAGCACCTGACCATTTCGACCACGTTCCCAGTGATCGCGACGTTCATCCCAGGCACGCCAGAAGATGGCAACACGGGGCTCCCTCCAGAGACTTCGTACACCACGGGTATCGTCTATGCTGATCCAACTGTGGACGTCAACGGTACTCTGGAGCTGGCTGTCTGGGACCCTGATGTGGCTGCACCGAGCGTCCGTGTCACAGTGTTCAACATGACCACTGGGGAGACCGAGTACGTCACCCTCAAGCTGGCTGACAATGGCATGTACCGTGGCAGCATCCGTGTGGAGCTCAAGCGCACGCGTGGTGACGACTTCGATGCCATCATGAATGCCAGTGCTGGTGACAAGCTGCGCGTGATCTATCAGGATGGGCGTGGCACTTCTGGCGAGCCTGAGACTGTTACCCAAGAGGTGGCTGTCACCAGTTCGTTCGTCCATCCGAAGTTGATCTGCCGTCGCAACACACCCATTGCGGGTATCCTGGGTGTCGCCCTGTTGAATGCTCAGCAGTACGCACCTATCGTCATGCTCACCAACATGCGCTCTGGCGAGTCGTCCATCGTTACCTTGAATCGCCCTGCAGACAGCGTGGTTGATCAGGCCCAGTTGCAACTCGCCACCCTCGTTGGTCTTGAGGTGGACGATATCGTGGCTGTCGAGTATCGCTACTCGGACGAATACGGCACCTCCATCAGCCTGCGTACACAGACAGTCATCGTGGACGCACTGGACGAAACTGATGGTCGCCTGCTGGCACCTGCTGTGATCCATCCTGCGTTGATGATTGACGTAGGGTTGGACGATCCAGACATGGCTGTGGAGTACGTTGACCTCGTGCTCTCTGGTGATGCGTCGAACAAGTTTGTGCGCATTCGTTGCACCCAGCTGGCGCCCTACACTGGCATCTACCAAGGCCAGTACATGCTGGAGCAGCGCTTCGACAACGACCAGATGCTCACGCTCACCTACGCTGACAGTAGCAACGCAGTGCCCAAGCTGATTCGCCAACAAATCTTGGTAGAGCGCCTGCCTGCTGCGGCAATCACGGCGACAGCGTTGGTACTCACCCAGGAAGTTGCCGTGCAGCAGATGGCACTCCAGATGGAAATCAACGGGCTGTTCATTCTCAATGGTCAGTTCAGCGGCATTATCAAGTTGAAAGCCAAGGAGAACGAGACGGTACGGTGCTCCATTGTGCAGGCAAGCTAATTTACATGCAGGTATGAAAACAATGCCTATTCCACCCATGGAGACCATTTCATGTTGAACAACGGCAGCAGCACAAGCGCCGGCGTTTACGGGGCCATCGACGACCAAAGCGTCCGTGGCACTGCCGTTTCGTCGTCGATTGCGGCTATGGTGGGACCTTCCCGCCGTGGGCCCGTCGGCGTTCCAACGCTGAACGTCGATAAGAAAGGCTTCCGGGCGAAGTTCGGTACTCCAGATGCTTCCCTGACTTATGCGCACTTCTGCGCCGAGCACTTCCTCGAGGAAGGGGATCAACTGTACTTCAACCGGGTTGCAAAGAACGCGCTGTACGGCTCTGTCCGTATTGCAACGGTCGGCAGTTACGCCACCATCGACCTGAGCGTCGAAGGCTTCGCGGACCCTGAGGACTATGCGTTCAACGAGCAGGACGTCCTGTTCCTGTACGGCATCGACCCAGGCAACTGGAACAACGACCTGCGCATCGTGGCGTATCCCAACACCACAGATCGCACTGGCGAACAGTTCGTCCTCGAGGTGTACGAAGGGGCGAGTACCGTTGCAGTAGAGGTGTATCGCGCTACCCTGCGTGAGCAACTCGATGGCTACGGGCGCCAGCTGGGTATCGTTGAGCAGCTTTCCCAGAAGTCCACGCGTATTCGTGCGCGGCTCAACGAGAACCATCCGAAGTTTGTGGCTAACCCAGCCATCAACCTCGTGAACGCAGTAATCTCGGGTGACTTCACCTACGGGTCTGATGGCGACAAGATCGACATGGACGATATCATCGACGGTTGGGACGCTTACGCGGACGTTGAGGAAATCACCGTGACGTTGCTTATCAACGGTGGCTACACTTCTCCTGCAGTGCATTTGAAGATGGCCGACGTGGCAGAGCAGCGTGGCGATGCGTTCGCCATTCTCGATATGCCAAGCGACTCGCAGACCTCGCAGCTGGCCGTGCAGTATCGCCGTAACGCGCTGAACCTGAATAGCTCGTTCGCTGGTATCTACACGCCTGACCTGAACATCCTGAACGACGACAATATCTCCATCTGGTGCCCACCCTCTGGCTATGTGGCAGCGTGCTATGCGCGTACTGACCGTGTGGCTGCCGAGTGGTTCGCGCCTGCTGGTGTGACGCGTGGTAAAATCCTCGCGAACGGCGTGCGTCAGGTGTACAAGCAAGGCGATCGGGATATGCTCGATCAGAACCAGGTCAACTTCGTCCACAAGATGCCGAGCTACGGCCTGGTACTGTGGTCGCAAGAGACCCTGCAGAGCATTGCGTCGGCGCTGTCGAACATTCACGTTCGCCGCCTGATGAACTCCCTGCAGGCCAGCTTGAAGAACGCTGCGCTCGCTGGTGTGTACGAGCCCAACGACAAGGAACTGCGCCTGACCTTGACCCGTATCTCGGACGATATTCTCGGCCCGATCAAGCGTGGACGTGGTCTGTACGGCTATGAAATCATCTGCGACGACACCAACAACACGCCTGAACTGATCGCCTCTGGTGACGTGATCCTCGACGTGTACGTTGATCCGATGATGATTGCCAAGCGTATTCACCTCAACGCCATCGTGACTCGTACTGGTCAGCTGACCGCGTCGATCACGACCAGTGACCGCACCTAAGGAGCCGGCATCATGCCAAAACCAAGTCTTGACGACGTACTCAACGTCGGCGACCCGATGCTCAACGACAACTTCGACATTACCTTCACCCGGGTTCCTGGTGGCGGCGATGGGCGTGCGTTGCGCATCCAGTGCAAGTCCGGCGTTAAGCCAGGCATGTCGGTTGCCCAGGCGGAAATGGAGCTGTTCGGCCACAAGACCGTACACGCTGCACGGAAGACGTTCAGCAACTCCATGTCGATTTCCTTCCACGAGTCCTACGACGGTATCATCAATACCACGTTGGAAGACTGGTCGGAAGTCTGCCGTGCCACGGACAGCCAGTCCGGTAGCTTCAAGTCCGAATACGCGACCAGTGCGCGTCTGACGATCTACGACCAGGAAGGTAGCGAGTCCCTGAACTACGATATCTTCAACATCTGGCCGACCGAAGTTCCTGACGCCTCGTTCGACGGCGCCGGTGGTACCGCGATGACGGTTGATGCGACCTTCGCATACGACTACTACAAGCGCGTGTAACTCCAAAGGGCCCTAGCTCGGCAACGGGCTCAGGGCCTTTTCCATTTCTACGGAGTACACAATGAGCCGCTTCGACATTGAAGAATTCGTCACCAAGCGGGAAGGTAAAGCAGGGCCTGTGCATGACTGGAAGTGGCACTGCACCAGCTTGCCCCTGGGTATGCAGTCTGACTTCTGTGAGTCGGTCAGTATCCCATTCCCATCGTTCAACATCAAGCCGCTGTTCGGTGCCGGTACGTTCACGTTCTACCCAGGCTTCGAGGAAATCCAAGCCTTTGACTGCCAGTTCCACCTTGATGAGGCAATGACAACGATCAAGTGGCTGACAGCGTGGAAGGAGAAGATTCGCGATCCAGAGAATGGCGCGTTCTACCTGCCAACGAACTACAAGTTTGACATTGAGTTCCAGCTGCTCGGTACCAAGAACGACGTGCTCCTGACTGTCGTGTGCAAGAACTGCTGGCCAAGCACCAAGTCGAACTGGGATTTGAACTACACGTCCACGAACGGGCTGCTCAAGGTTCACCAAAACTTCTCCTGCGACGGCATCAAGCTGAACATCTGATTGCGCTAGGATGCGCTCTCCAATCTAAAGGGAATCTCCACAGAAGGGTCTCGCCATGATTTTCGACCACACCAACCTGCCATCGCGTACTCGCCCTTACCCAGTGAAGGCGATTGAAATGCGCCTGTTCCGTCCGAAAGAACTCGGGCTCATGGGCAAGGCTGTCGCATTCGACGATATGCAGCCAGCTATCGACGCCATCGGTAACTGCCTGAGTAACCTGGACGTCAACCAACTGACCGTGGGTGACTTCTACTACCTGCTGACGTACCAGCGCATCCACTCGCTGCGTCGTAACCCTGCGATGGCTCGCTGGGAGTGCGAGGGTGCGATGTTCCGTGGGCGCGAGAACGGCGTCGCGTACACACCTAAGTCCATCAAGATCATGGTCGATAACTGGGAAGCGGCTGACGCTGAAACCCGGAAGAACATGGTTGACCCAGAGAGCGTGCAGTTGGACGGGTATCGCTGCTCGCATGGGAACTACCAAGAGACCACGATGGAGGACTTCTCCCTCATCTATCTGGAAGACGACGTGGTGCTCGACCCACGCCTCGACTTCCCACGCTGCGACACACTGGCCGAGTACATCAAGCTCCTGCGTGACCCTGACTACAGCGCGCTGGCAGATGCTGGTCGCTGGATCAAAGGCAGCGGCCCGCTGATTAAGCGCCTGATTGACCTCGTGCAAGGTGAAGACAACGACCTGTTTGAAGCCGCGTGTGAAGCAGAGCGCGACATTCAGCACGGCATCCGTCGCACCGTCCTCAAGGCCTGCAGCCACTGCGATCACAAGCAGTCGCTGATCTTCGTGATTGATCCGAAGGCGTTCCTGCTATGACAATGGACCAGTACGAAAAGGATCCCCGCTTTCAAGACATTGGTGACTTGCCCACTGGGTACACGCCATATGACTTCAAGGAAATGTACGTCCGGGAGTTCAGCCTAGCCGAACTCAAGCTGGTGTATGTGGGTATGCACAGCCGTACGAAGCCAGTGCACCATCTGATTCGTGCGGTCCAAATGTGCTGCTCCGTTGACGTGAAGCAACTCACGGACGGTGACTTTGAATTCGTCATGGCGTGGCTGCGTATGCACAGCTACCCGAAAGCTCCACTGCAGGTTAACTGGAGCTGTCGCCATGAGAACTTCGTCTACAAGGACGACAGGACGTTCTACCGAGGCGCTCCACTGACCTATGCTGAGCGCGCTGTCAAAGGCATTGTCCCTGAAGTCTGCAACACCAACAACGTGGAGATTGTCCACAAGTACAAGACGAAGGTGGAAAGCCTTGATGACGACAACCTGTACATCAAGGACGAGGACATTGACTTCCCACGTGTAGCGACCCTTCCAGACTTCCATGAGCACATCCTGGAGTTCCCGGAAGATCGTCACATGGCAGAGTGTGCGCGCTGGGTGAAGAAAGGCAGCACGTTCAAGGCGAAGTTCATCTACCTCAACTCCCGTAAGGACAACGACCTGTACGAGCGCATCCTTGACGCCCGTAAGGAGTACCACCACGGGATCATCGAAGTCATGCACCTGCGCTGCCGTGTTTGCGATCACGAATGGAGTCACACAACTGCCCCGCGGTTGCTCTCCTTCTTCGCAGACAACACGGAAGAGGACATCTTCAAGATCAAGTACACCATGCTCAACGCCTTCGGTTGGGCTGCCGATGCCAACATCCCTGCGAAAGAGTTTCTGTTCAACTACTCGTCGCTGGCGAAAGATCGTCAGGACGCAGCGGAACGTCGCGGCGGCTACAAACCTTTGGGCTAACAGGGTAATCATATGGCCACTGCTGCGGAAAACCAATCGCCGCTGGAGCGCATGAAGGCTACTGCCTCGAAGTATCAGAAGTCCTCTGACCTGATGCAAGACGCAGCGAATCAGGCGAACACAGCGGTTGAAGTGAAGGAGCTGCCTGGGAAGAAACGCCCACAGCCTCAGACGTTCCAATCCCGCTCTAAGCAGCAAGCTCAGGCGGTGAAGAACTACAACACCAATCACCACCAGACGATCAACAAGAACTACGCCGCGGCGAATGACACCAGTGTCGAGCGCCAGGACAAGCAGATCAAGTTGGCGTCGCAACAAGCGCACACCCTCCGTGACGTCTCGAACACCATGAACGAGATTCTCACGGAGCTGAAAAAGCAGAACAAGATTCAACCGAAGTACCAGCAGTACGCATCGAACAAGGCCTTCAAGGATCAGCACGGCGACGACAAGAAGCCAGGCGAAGACGGCATGATTTCCAAGCTCGGCGGCTTGCTGGGTGACCTGCTCGATATGGGTGGTGGCGGAGAAGGCAAGCGCAAAGGTCGTCGCGGCAATCGTGGCGGACGCGGTGCTGGTGCTGGCGCAGGTGGCGGTGGTGGAGGCGGTGCAGCCCGTGGTGGTCTCGGCGGTATGTGGGATCGCGCCAAGGGTGCAATGCGTAGCGCTTCCCATGGCGGTGGCGGACGTGCTGGTACCATTGCCAAGGTAGCTGCAGGCGTTGCTGGCGCTGTCGGTGTGTACGAAGCCTCCGACTGGGTTGGCAAGAAGCTGGGCAGCGTCTCTGCCAGTGAAGAATCTGGTCGTGGTGGTGTCGGCACTGTCTCTACTGGTAAGGGTGACAACGGTGGCGTGAGTTACGGTACCCACCAGCTGTCGTCCAAGTCTGGTACCATGGCTCGCTTCCTGCAATCTGCTGATGGTCAGAAGTACGCCAACGAATTCCAGGGTATGACTCCGGGCTCGGCTGCATTCAACCAGAAGTACAAAGAGGTAGCGGGCAAGGACGGTGCAGGCTTTGCTGAGGCTCAAGAGAACTACATCAAGCGCACGCACTACGCGCCGATGCTCAACAACATCAGCAAGGACACGGGTACCGACTTCTCCAAGCGTGGCAAAGCCGTGCAGGAAATGCTGTACTCGACTGGCGTGCAATACGGCCCTGGCTCCAGCGTGGTGCGCAATGCACTCAAGGGCAAGAACGTTGCTGGCATGAGCGACAAGGAGCTGGTCGACACTGTGCAGGACTACAAGTCAGCAACGGTAGGCACCTACTTCAAGAAGTCCAGTGCTGCCACGCAGGCGTCGATTGCTCAGCGTGCCCAACGTGAGAAAGGCAAGTTGCATGCCGTGCGTCAAGGTGAAGGTGCTGACAAGGCAACTGGTGTTTCGCCAGAAGCCAACGCTACCAACATCGCAACCTCTGGCAAGTCGATGGCCGAAGTCGCAGCGTCTCCATCGCTCGCGGCTGCAACAGGTAAGCCTGTGTCGCAAGGTGGTACTGTCTCGGGTGCTGCGCTAATGAGCGTGTCGCCTAAGCAGACTGGTATGATCTCCACTACCGAGGAGAACATTCCTGCCAACAGTGACCCAGATGGTGAAGCGGAAGACCAGAGCGAGGCTCAAGCGCCGACTGTGACCTCTGCTCAGCCGCAAGTGCCGTCGATGCTTGCTCCGATGAAGCCACAAGATGGCAGTGAGTCTGGTGTCGGTGCAACTGCTCTGATCCCGGGTGCTGCGCTCGTTGGTGCTGGTGCTATTGATGCTGCCCAGATCGGTAAGGGTGCAATCGACAGCGGCAAGGGCGCAGTCTCTGCTGTCCGTGCTGGTGAGCAAGGTTTGGTGCGTGCTGGCGTTGGTGCTACTGCTCGCGCCACAGGTAAAGCGTTGATCCCAGGTGCCAACATCGCCATCGGTGCCTACGACGCTTATGACGTAATCACAGACGACGAGAAGACCCGTGCAGAAAAAGAACGTGCTCTATCGGGTGTTGGTGGTGGGATGGCAGGCGCGGCTGCAGGTGCTTCTGCTGGTGGCGCCGCTGGTACTGCGCTTGGTGCTGGTATTGGTAGTCTGTTCTTTGGTGTCGGGGCTGCCCCAGGTGCCGTGATCGGTGGTGGCCTTGGCCTAGTCGGTGGTGCAGTTGGTGGTTACTTCGGTTATAACTACGGGCAAGAAGGTGGTGAAGCTGCCTACGATGCACTTGCTGGTAGTCCTGAAGAGCAAGCTGCCAAAGATGCTGCTAAGGAGAATCGTCCAGTAGCTGGCTCGACCAACCTGCTGATGATGGCGAACAACAAGGCAGCCTCTGGTGATACCAACGCAGCCGCAGCTGCCAAGCAGTTGACGATGGTTGACCAGCTGGTGAAGTCGCAGACCTCGCTGATCGCTGCAACGACCAAAGAAGACGTGAAGAAGGCGACGGAGAAGACTGTCGATCAAGCAACCGCAGAGGCGAAGAAGGAAGAGCCCAAGACAGAAACCAAGGCAGAGGACAAACCTGCTGACGGCAAGCCTGTCGAGCTTCCTGCAAACGACACTCCGCAAACCGTTGACTTGACCGCACAACAATCTGCTGGCCCGATTGCGTCCGCCACTCCGCAGACACAAGCTGATGCCAACACGCTGACCGCTGCTGCAACACCCACTGGTTCGGGTACTGCGGCAACTGCTGGCGCTAACGCTCTGGCTGCTGGTCTTGGTGTACCTGCTGCATGGGGTGCTGAACTCAGTGGTTCGCTTGCTGGTGCGATGGCCATGCAACAAGCTGCCGCAAACGGCGTCGCGCCTCCTGTGTCTGCGCCTGTGATGAACGCTGCTCCGCATCTGGCTTCGACTCGCCACCTCGGTGGTCCGAACAGTCCGGGCGCTGCTGTCACCAAGCCTGCATACGCACTTGCCCATGAAGCTCAAAAAGCAGTTGATGCGGCACTGTCGATTCCTACTGGCTTGGCATCTGGTGTTGCATCTGCGGCTAACGACGTAGCGGGCAAGCTGTCGAATCCGTTCGCAACTCTTGGCACTCCCGGCTTCAACCCTGGACTCTCGCTGCCGGGTAACCCGTTTGCCAATCTGGAGAAGCCAAACTTCGGTGCCATGGCTGCTAGTGCGACGAACCCGTTCAAGGCTTTCGAGTCGATGCAGAACCCGTCGTCGCCTACGTCGAGTAGCTTCTACAGTGCCAACGACGTTTCGCCAAGTGCGTCCGTAGTTGCATCCCAGCAGGCAGCACCAAGCGCTTCGCTCACTTCGTCCGTGGCTTCGACCTCAACGGCGTCTCCAACTGTGAGTTCGGCAGCGAGCTACGCAGAGCCTGTTGAGCGTCAGCAGTACGAACCAGTGAAGACTGTCATGGCGTTGGAGCCTAAGCAGCAAGACACAATGATGCCGCAGCGCTTCAAGCCTGAGGGTGATCGTATCCCATCCAAAGGTATCAGTGAGGGTAACAGTTCGCGTCAAACGCTAGACGACTGCCCTGCGGTAATTTCTGACAACGGGCTTGTAATGCTCCAGACGGGGTTCATCTAAATGGCAAGCATCGGAAGTATGTACGCACCTGCCGCACTGTTCGTCAACAACCCTGCGGGGCGAGCAGACGCGGTGAAACCAAACGTCCCGGATATCTACCGAGCCGAGCTGATCGTGAAGCGTGACGGTGCAGAGTTTCTGCGCATCGACACACCACTTCCCGAGAACTACATGCTCAGCCTTGCGACGTCCTGGGACAACCCGTTCAACCAACCGCTGTCCAACTTCGCAACTGGCGCTGGCGGCGCACCGGGTAAAGCGCTCGACGTGGCGTCTACTGGTGTGACCGCAGCAACCGGCTTCACCACTCTGAACAAGTGGCTGTCGGGTGGCGTCTGGACCGGTGGCTCGATGATGAAGCTGGACATCCCCTTCGTCATTCAAGCCTACGAGAACCCAAAGCTCGAGGTCGTTACGCTCATGCGTGACCTCATGAAGCTGGTAGCGCCGAGTGAGTACATGGGGCAGTTCCTGCGTGCCCCAGGTCCTTACATGAAAGCGCCGAACGCTGGCGGTGTAGCGGGTGATGAAATCACGGTGAACATCGGTAAGTTCTTCACCATGAGCCCGTGCATCATCGACAGCGTGACAGAGACGTTCGACACCCAGCTGGACCACAACGGTGATCCAATTGGTGTGACGATCAACGTGTCCGTCATCAGCTTCTTCACCACAACACAGGAAGACCTCGATCGGTTCTTTGCGCCGTCGCTGGGTTAAGGAGACAGCATGGCCGATATCACCAAAGCCAAGACCTTCGCAGTGATCGACGAACTTGGGATCGACCCGTTGCGTGACAAGTCCTTTGACGCGATCATGGGCATCACCAACTACAAGTTCCACGTCATCGCTCCTGAGGAGGAGCACAACATGCCACTCGTTGCCTACAATGAGTACATGAATGAGGAATACTGGAGAGTCCTCATGATTTTCAATGGAATTGCCGATATGTTCGCGCTGAAGGCGGGCAACAGGATACGAATCCCAGCGCTCGCCCTCATTACCACCGCGCTGAATAACGTGCTAACCGAGCAGCCTTCGGGTTCTGCCACAGTGAGTATCTGACAATGGAAGCAACGCTAGACGTCCAGAACATTGCGTATGCGACCCTCGACATTGAGGGTTCGCGTGTGCCACCCACGATGAACTTCGTGGACTCTATCATGCTGCAGGAGGGATTTGCAATTGCGATCCCTGTCCTGCAACTGATCCTTAACGACCAACGTGGCACGCTCAGTGCGGACATGAACATTCAAGACGGGACACTGGTGACGATCAAACTCGCCAAGACCCGCGAGAACGTGAAGACCCGCAAGTTCCGCATCTGGGGATTCCGCAAGGAGACCACAGCGGCAGGACCTAAGCTGATCGTGACGTGCATCCTCGACGTTCCCAAGTGGAGCGCGGGTGTCTTCACTGAGTCGATTCGTGGATCGTCTAGCTCTGTGATCCAACAGATGGCGAGTCGTGCTGGTCTCCAGTTCGATGGGCCTGCTGGCACTGACGACGTGCAGACGTGGCTCAATGTCAACAAGACCCGCAGCGCCTTCTGCGAAGACGTGGCAATGCGCGGCTACGCCTCTGGTCAGTCGTGCATGTACCGCCTGCTCAACCTCGACGCCGAGGTGCGCTACAAGGACCTGTTCGACGTCCTGAAGAACGAGCCCAAGTGGAGCTTCCTCCAGAACACGCCAGAGGGTAGTGCGAAAGCCACACCTGTTGTGATTCGTGAGACGCAGGACGGTAGCTCCTCGGGCTTCGCCACTCACATGATGAACTACGGGCAGAAGCAATACGAGCACAGCCTGAACGTCGCTGGGCAGTTGTCCACGCTGACGCTCGACGCTCCTCTGTTCGGTGCTGCACTCCCAATCAACGAGGACGTGCGTGGGCAGATCGCTGATCGCGGAGCCAAGGTGAACTACACTGGCTTCGATACTGGCACTGAGCCTGCGCCAGCGTCTAACCTCCACATGTTCTACGAGAAGGCGTTCTACCAGAACTTCCGCTACCTGGGTTTGCTCAGTGAGCGGATCAACTTGCTCTCGGATGAATACACCGAGGTCAAGACCTTCGACTGCTGCGAGTACCAGCACTCCGATCAGGACAACCACGAGTTCAAGCCATCGAAAGCTCTCGGTGGTAAGTGGTTGATCGGCGGCAAGACCATGTGGATCAAAGCTGGTCACAAGTACAGCGAAATCTACTACCTGTACCGTCCTGCTGTTATGGAGACAGGTGCAAGCTCCGCTGCGGGTAGTCCGAAGTCGGGCAGCGAGCAGAACGCCAAGGCGAACAACGGCCCAATCGACATTGCAGCCGCACAAGCCGATGCAGGTCCAACTGCACAGCAAGCAGCCGCAGTTGACTCGACCACAACCGTATCGAACACGGCAGCCAGCGCGACGAAAGCAGCGCCAGCAGCAACAGGTGCAACCAACACGCTGAATGCCTTGAAGTCCTACGGCGCAAGCAACCCGCTCGTACCGAGCACGCCAATCGGGGCGAATGGGCTTACGACTCCGCAGCTAGCCCAACAGGATTCGCTGCGCAATGCTGTTTCCCAGTTCAAGTCGTCCTCGGGTCCGCTGCGCGATCAGCTTGTCACCACAGGCAGCGGCACAAGCGCACTAGGCTCGCTCACTGGCTACAAGGCTCTGGTCAAGTACCCAGCCGATATCATCAAGGTGTTGGCGAATGGGCAGACCGATCCTCGCTATATTGCCCGTGAGATTGACCGTGCACGGAACGATAGCTCGTACCTGAAGAACAGCGCCATCCAACGTCTGACTCGCGCAGGTTCAGACATTACTGGCGTGCGCTTGCACAACATCGTCTCCGCAGCTACTGGTAACCGCGTGAATACGCAGGGCATCATTGGTGACGTGGTAGGCGGTGGCTTCTGGGGCAAGGACTTGCGCGAAGCTGGCATCACGCCTAGCCAGATCAAGCTCCCGATCCCAGATGTGCTCAGCGAAATCAACGACGCAACTGGCAAGCTCGGTGGTACGTTCCTGCGCAACGCGACAGGCATCGGCCTGACCACTGACAACGTCCTGATCAACCCTTACCAGACTGCTCGCAACATCGAGAAGTGGAGTAAGGAAACCAACCCTGAACGCCTGCTGGTTGAACAAGGTGCACGCGCCTACATCAGCACGTTCGGACACGTCAGCCCGTCAGAGGCAGCTACCACCATGACCGATGTTGGTAAGCTGGCAGCTGAGGTTGCCCTGATGTACAGCCGCAACGAAGTAATCGCGGATGGTCATCTGACTGACAACCAACAACGCAGCCTGTTGAAAGACACCCTGTTTACCTTCGGCGATCCGACGATCGTACCAGTCGTTGACTCGGTTGATCGCATCGTCAAGTACGGGGAATACCACGACGTAACATCCAGCAAGCAATTCGTGACCTGGGCCGACTACTATTCGATGGGTGCCAAGCTTGGCAACGCTGTCGAGAAGTGGGACTACCCGTTCACGTTCCCTGGAGAAACTATCACCGCGGGAGAGGTGACAAACGGCAACGCCACTACGTTCGATGAGGACACCAAGAGATGGATGACAAGCTAACCCGCGAATACCTGTTGGGTCTCATCACCAAGACCTCGTTCCAGTATCGTGGCACCACCACGATCTGTACGCTGGACATTGATGGTTTCCCTGTGGCAGGCGAGAGTCACTGCGTCTTCCGTGACCAGTACAACAAGCAAGTTGGGGAGAAGGTGAGCTACGAAAATGCGCTCAAGCAGCTACGGCGGTTTGAAGAATACGCCCAACGCAAAACTGTGAAAGCGGATTGAAGTAACAGGAAACTACGAACATGGCCGACCTTAATATCAAGGCACGGAAAATAACGGTTGAACTACGAGTCGACCACCTCGTGCCAGAGGAAACAACGCACCTGCTTCTGTCTGCAATCCGGAGTTGTGGTGATCGAGCCTCTTTAGGTTCGACCCACCTTCTGGTGACATTCAAGCACATCGAAATGACCAGCGTGATGTTTGAGCACCTGCTCACCGTCTACGACAAGTATCCAGCGTTCCGCATGGAGAAAGCGCAGCATCGCAGGCAACTCGGCGTGTTGGGGATGTTGTGTGGTCGGAAAGTCGTTGAGAACAATGACCTGGGTCACACCATCGTCTTTCAATACAAGGACATGGTGATGCCTGATGAAGGGTCCTGCCTTCCCGATCCCATGTACATCGTTCATCCGAAGTACGTGGGCCCTCAACAAGTAATCTAAGGAACACCCATGAGCATCAAGAGCGACAAGTGGATTACTCGCATGTCGGCGCGCCCTACTCACGTTCTGGTTCAGCCTGATGGTACTCAGCAATACTTCCATCAGAAGCTGGACAAGGAAGAGCTGGACCTGCTGTACGACGCGATCCGTAATCCAATGCGCGACGGAGACACTGTGCGTCCTGCGTACGGTGAGCTCCGCTTAGTTCAACCGGAAGACAAGCTCGACTTCCTGCCGATGATTGAACCCTTCATCGCCAGTCAGGTGAAGCTCAAGCGTGGGCCGGATGTTGCAGGCTACGATGGTCCTGTGCCTACGCATGACCAAGTCATCAGCTACGGTGTGTCGTCGTACGGGTATGACGTGCGCTGCGGTAACGAGTTCAAGGTCTTCACCAACATTAACAGCACGGTGATCGACCCGAAGAACTTCGACCCGAAGAACTACATCGACGTGGTTGGTGACAAGTGCATCATCCCGCCGAATAGCTTCGCGCTGGCGCGTACGGTAGAGCGCTTCCGCATTCCACGGAACGTGCTCACCATCTGCTTGGGCAAGTCGACCTACGCGCGTTGTGGCATCATCGTCAACGTCACCCCGCTTGAACCTGAGTGGGAAGGTGAAGTGACGCTGGAGTTCTCGAACACCACCACGCTGCCAGCCATCATCTATGCGAACGAAGGTGTCGCGCAGATGCTGTTCCTGGAGTCTGACGAGGAGTGTGAAGTCTCCTACAAAGACCGTGGTGGTAAGTACCAGGGTCAGCTCGGCGTCACTCTCCCGAGGGCTTAACCATGAAGTGGAGTCTGCTTGCATTAGTCATCATCACTGGCGTTCTCGCCGGTGCTGGTAAACATCAGCAGGCCCACGGGGAAGATCGCGTAGAGTCATTTCTACGCGAACCTCGTGACCTGAACGCAGTCACCGTGGACACCATGCGCGAAGCTGGGTTGTTGGTGGGCATGTGTGTCGATGGCTTTGCCTTCTGGATGAACGCCAATGGTTACATGGCACCTCAGCCTAACCCGGAAGCCTCGACAGCTACGCGACGCTGCACAGGTACTGGACCCATTCGCGGCAACTGGATTGATCTGCGTGAACCCAACCATGCGAGGCTCGAAGAATGAGTGAAGACGTGCTGGATGTGGAACGTGCATTTGCCGCATTGCGCTGTGTGGATAGGCAGTACATGGAAATCTACTCCGACTACTGCGATATGATCGGGGTAGGTGCACCCGGCATTGAAGGTTATCCAATTTTCACCTCGGTCGCCGAGATTGCAAAACGCATTGAAGCGCGCAAGTCTCAGATCGACCACTACAAGGGTCTGATCGAAACTCTGCGCAACCTACCGGATACCCGCGAACGCGAGGCGTCTGCCAAGATCATGGCAATCGTCGACGAATTAGGGATCAAGCTATGAGCAAACCAAGCTACATCATTGTCCGCGGCTGCTTCGATGAAGTCGAGCGCTTAGTCAACGCACGCATGGCGGAAGGTTACATTCCGACTGGCGGCCTGACGCATGGCGATACAGGCTACCTGAACTCTCGGTGGTCGCAAGCCATGTACAAGCCGCATCCCGCTCCAGTAGTTAACGAGGAGCACAAAACGATTTTGAAAGAACCGGTTGTGGACCCGACACCACAAGCGATGCTGCACCCTGCCCAGCGTCCCGACAACGTTGGCGAAAAAGTCACCACGCTGCGCGATCTGGAATACTATGCAGACCCTGACGGTAAGACGCTGCTCTTACTCGAAAGAGCCTATCGTATCGCGGCGGGTACAGGCTATCCAGGCACCGACTCACTTAACGATCACAAAGCCTTGGTGGAAATCCTCGTAGCTGTCGAGGATCGCACTCGCTACCTGATCAATCGAGTGCGCGAATACAGCGGCAGGGCACCCCTGACTGTGACGGACTACCAGAAGACCACGCATGCCGAGTTGATCGAACTGATTAGCCGCCGGGTCGCACAGAACGACAACCTCGTCAACGCGGCCATGGCCATTGACGCCTGTATGCGCTACCGCAAGTCGTCGAGTATGCAACTCTCGTTCGAGACGCTGCACGCGGTCAATAAGGCGCTTGCTGGCTATGAGACAGCACAGTACCAGGACCCGCTGGTCGTTGAATTCCTGCAGCGCGTTAATGGCTGCAAGGAGGCGGAATGACAGTCTCCCCAATTCGTCCTGGTGTCACCATTGTCGAAAAGCATCAGGTTGCAGCAAAGCACTTGATCGACGTTGCCTTGCAGCAAGCGGAAGCTCTGGAGAAGACGTTACGACTTATCAACGGTGCGTACAACGACCGCGAACTGAACCCGAACGAAGACAGCCCGTTCGATAGTCACTATCCCGATGAGGTGAACAACTCCATCGGTCATGTGCGTGACGTTCAGGTCAATCTGCACAACTTCAAGGGGCGCGCACCATGAGTGTCCAGCGAATCTCCGTTATCCTGATGCTGCTGATTTCGGCCTTCGTGTCGCTACTCTCCGCAGACGTTGCGAGCACTGCATGGAACTCCGGTGGCTGGAAAGCTGCCGGCGCTGTGTTGCTGTTCATCGGCATCTGCGCACTTTGGTACGGCACCGCCTGCATCATTGACCGCATGAATAACAAGCCCATCGGTGACTAACATGATCCGGAAACTGCTTTCACTCTTCGGCTACACCATCGTGTATCGCTCCAACTGGGGCACGCACACCTATCGCTACGACGGTACAGACCGCGGAATGGGCAGACCGATTCATCGTGACATGGGCGTTGCACCTCCATGGGCCACTCGCCACTTTGTGAGACTCGAAGATGATCCTACCGAACAACCCGCTGTACGCGATGGTGCAGGCGCTGATAACCAAGCACCAAAGTCTTGAGCGAGAACGTGATACTCTGCTTTACGGTCCAAGTGGTTCGCCAGGTCCTGCAGGCATGTGCGGTGCAGTAACTGTGCAGTCGCTGTACGCACGCGCCAAGTCGCTACGCCAACGCATCGCCGACCTGCAAGTGGAGATCGAGGACCTCAAGCGTCCGCAACCTGATCTGGAGCGTGAAATCCGCGACATTGCACGCGAACTGGGAGTCGCAAATGAAACCCTCATTGAATGAGAGCGGCGATAACAAGCTGACGGTCGAACAAGGCAACATCATCGTCAACGGAGTCTTCAAGAAGTACGTGGAGCTCCACTACAAAGTTCAGGCCATGCTTCCGGACGAGAAGCGCGAGCCTGCACGCGGTGCTTATCCACGTTGTCTCACCTTGCCCGAGTGCGCTCGCACTATCTCGTGGATCGAGGAGCACATGGTCAAGCTCCGTGAGCAAGAACGTGACCTGAAAGAAAACTCGGCAGCAGAAGTTCAAAAGGCAACGCAGCGCCTGCTGGACTATGCCGAGACCTACAACCTAGACTACTAACCCGCACGGTAACTTCCCCATGACTGACGCACGCAAAGTATCCAAAGGTCAACCAGCTCTGTCCACCGCAGACCTGAAGCACATCACCAAGGCCGATTTGAACAAGCGCCTGCAAACCGCAGAACGCCAGCTCGGCGAGAAAGCCGAAGCCCTGTCCGAGTTCCACTACGACGCTGAGCAGAGCAACGCGGCCGTCGAGCTCCTGCAAGAGCAGGGTATGAAGTACGATGGTCATCTGAGCGAGTGGTACACGCCGAAAGTCAAGGCAACTGCTACTGGCGTTCCGAAAGTGCCTGTGGAAGAAAATGAAGATTTCAGCACTCTGTTCATCCAACAGAACCAGAACCTCCAGGTGTATCGCGTCAACCTCGAATACACTCTGGACCTGAAGTCGAACTGCCCGGTGAACGCAGCCACCATGCAGACCGCGAAAGACCAGCGCCACTACGCTGAAATCGCTGTAGTGCTGACTGACGGCGAGTTCGACACCGACCCGATCGCACCTGAAGTCCTGCCGTATGATTTGGTTGACGCCAACTCGCCGAGCAGCATTGACCCAGCAATTGACATCCTGCTGGTCGGTCAGGCGGCAGTCGTCAAGTTCCAAGACCTGTCGTCCATCCCTGTCAAAATCCATCGTTGCGAGGTGACCAAGCAGGCCCTCGAACCGATCAAGTTCATCATCTAACGAGGTACGCTATGCGCATTGTAGAATTGACCGGCATCCACAAAGAAGTGGTTGATGCAGTAAACTTGGCTCTGGCGGACGGTCCGTTGAGTACCGTGCGGGCGATCGTCCTCACAGCCGAGGAAATGGCAGCCTTCATGAAGAACATGCCGTTCACTGGCGGTGTCGGTAAGTTCTACGGCGACGCTGACGTTCCTCAACTGATGCACGTTGAGTATCAACCGCAGACCAATCGCGTGTTGTCGTTCTTCCTGAGCGGCGTGCGCATCGAGTCGGAAGCTCCGATTCCTGCACCTGAGCCTGATCCGGTACCGTAACACATTGGGGAGCTTAGGCTCCCCTTTCCATTTGAGGTGAAACATGCGTGCCCACTTCTCACCACCTGATGAATCCAAGTTCATGCGCAAGCACGGACACCAAGACGCCCCGAAGCGTCACGTTGTCAGCCGCTCTCAAGGCTACCCGTATTTCAACTATCGCCGCCGTCCAATCGAGAAAGCCGCCGAGAAGAAGTTCCGCCGCAAGATGCGCACTCGTGCCAGCAATCGTTTCTGGGCAATAAACTCGGCGTTGCTCAGTGAGGCTTTCTCCCTCGGTATTCACGATGTGTCGGCCCGTACCGGCTTTGTCCGTCGTTTGATGGAGGCACCAGAAGAAACGGCTACCCGTAAAGCCGAAGACTTCGCCCGCTGGAAAGCGCGCTTCCTCGCAGAGCAGCGCTATCTGAAACCTCGTTGCCACCCACTGAACATGGTCAAGCCTGAGCAGTTGTTCAGCGGCACCATCGGAACGATTACTAGCTTCAACCTCATTACTGACGCCTTCGATCCCTCATTGTCTGGTGACTCTAAGATTGAGTCGATGCCACATCCATCCGAGTCTGCAGGTCGCGGCTGGACAAGGTGTGATCCAGAGCAGTTGCAAGCGCGCATCAAAGTGCGTATGGAGCTTACTGCACCGAACCCGACAGTGCCGGAGTACACCAAGAAAGACCTTGAGGGTCACACGCACGAAACCTTCTTCGGGAAAGGCACGCTGGAGAAGGGTGACGCTGCCCACGTGGTCGACGGCAAATGTGTAAAGATCGAACGTCATTCAAACGAGGACTAGCTCCGTGATCAAAGCAAGCAAACACCCACAGACCATCTTCGCTGTCGAAGCGCAACCGTTCGTGCAAGCCCTGAACTTGCAGCCGGGTTTCAACCGCGTCGACGAAGGCCAGTTCATGGAAGCGCTGTATCGCAACCACATCCTGGGCCTGCGCGACGTGCTCGACAACAAGAAGACCACGCTGGAAGACGTGGTAGCCCAGATCAACTACATCGCCGACCTGCACGGCATCCAGCTGGAATTCATCAACCCGCCTCCGCTGGTTGAGTACGCCGGTGACCGTACCAAGCTGCAACTGCTGCCGTATCGCGTACTGCGCTCGAAGACCGCTGCTGGCCATCTGTTCTCGCGTTATCAGCGTGGCAAGGGCGTCGGTGAATCGCGTCTCGCTGGCAATGACAGCATCGGCTACGGCGGTCACATGGACTGGATCGACTATCAGTCCGAAGCGATGACCCTGGCGAACGAAAACCCATCGGGCATGGACGAGTTCGTCACCGAAGAGCAGGACAGCACACTCGACGTGGTGCAGACCCTCAAGCTCTCTGCGCACCGTGAGTTCCTGCAAGAGGTCAAGCTGATCCGTGGCGAGCGCGACGTTACCGATGAACTGGCCAACAGCATCGAGTTCAATCTCGCTGGCCTGATCTGGGACCACAGCAACGACGTCGGTCACCTGCACCTGGGCATCGTACTGATCGGCGACCTGCCAGAAGACGTGACCGCTGTACCTCGCGAAGCCGAACTGCTGCCGCGTGAGCCTCAGTACGTTGACGAACTGCTGTCGAACGAAGCCGCCGAGAGCTGGACCAACATCGTCGCTCGCGCAGTCGCTGACCGCCTGATCGCCTAATCACCCGCAACAAGGGAGCCCAGCGCTCCCTTTCGAGGCCGCCATGATTGATCTGACCTGTGCTGCACCCTGCTCACGCTGCGGCTGTGTAGGCATTCACGCCTGCATGGGTGCACCTGTTAAGTGGACAGAAGAAGACGAAGCGCGTCTGGAAGATGCACTGCGCACTATCGCCAAGCAGGAGAACCGCGATGGCAAGATCGAAGCCTAATCGCCTGCTGTCTCGGCTGAACTCCACAGACGTGTATGTCACCATCATGGCTGTCGTGATGGTTGGCTCGCTCGCAGGTTCTGTGTACGAGGACATACAGCGCCACAATGAGGTGAGCGCCTGCGAGGAGCACTACAAGCAGTCCTGCTCAGTTCACCAACTGGCGATTCCAGACAGTGCCCAGAAAGACCCAGCGCTGCTCAACTCTGCCTTGTACCGCACCATCGAGAATCTGAAATGACCCTGCAACAACGCATCAAGTCCAAGTTCCACGAACTGGAGAAGCGCTTCACCTGGACTCACGCGATGGGTTGCGGCGCTGTCTTCCTCGCAATCGTTATCGGTTACCCAGTCGTATCCGATATCATCAAGCTCAATCACGAAGCACGGATACTCAAGGACTGCCAGTTCGCACACAAGAAGCCATGCGAGCTCCGCACGATTGCAGTACCCAAGGAGTAAACGACTCCAAGTTCTCACAAGCGATAGGCTTGGAGAAACCCTGTGCCCACAAAGGGCTAACCACAAAGCACGATAGGTGCGAGGTAATACCATGTTGCAATCTCGAATCACTGTAGTCGACCACGACCTGTTTGAAGTTATGGCCAAGTCCATGCTGCACGGCTACAAGCAAGACAAAGCATACCAAGTCCTGGTGCTGAGCGTCACGAAGTCCACAGCGTCTGCCTTTGTGCAGTCTGTGCTCCGCGGTGCTGTGCCAGAGTCAGTACGTTGTGATGGTCTGGATACCTTTTTCCAGATCAGCGTGCAATCGCCACACGGCATCGTTTTCCTGATGCCTGAGCTTGGATACCTGGACAAAGAGGGTACCAGCCGCGTTGACACCTACTTGCGCCAGCTGGATTACCGCGTTCAAGTTGTCACCACGCGCAAGGTAATGTCCTCACTGTACGACCAAATGTACACCAACTGGTTGCGTGATCGCGACTACTTGGAAGACAGACGTGCGGTTGTGCCGCTGCCAGAAGACCGTGTGCTGCACTTCACCCGCGAGCACTACAACCGATACATCGACCACGGCCAGTTCGATACGTACCGCGAGTTCCCGGAAATCGACGCGGACGTTGTTGTCCTGGGTATCGAGTTCGATCACCTGAACAGCCAAGCCATCAGTTATCTCGCATACAAGATTTCCGAGAGCGGTGTCGGCAAATCGCGGAAGCCTCGCATTCTCACAGAGCGGCCTATCCTCGAAACCCTGTTCGAGCGCGAGCGCTGGTTGCTCAACAATCACGGCTGTGAGTCTGCGATGGCAGAAGCCGCGACGGTTGACCCGGTACGTGAAGTGCTCCGGCCAGCAGACGCTCAAGGCTACACTGTCTGGCGTGAAGGTAAACCAGTCGCCATGCCGTACTACGACAAGCAGTGGAGTCTCGTAACTCCGCCGGTCAGTCGCAGCAAGCGCAAGTAACACACGTCAGAGAGGCGGCCTTCGGGTCGCCTTTTTTCGTTTCTGTAAAGTCACTGTATCAACACGGTACTGACTATGAACATATTTGCCACTGACCCAAGACCCATGGTTGCGGCCGCCCATCATTGTGACGTCCACGTAATCAAGATGATCCTTGAGACGGCGCAGTTGCTCTCGGCCGCACACGTCTTCTGCGACGGCAAGCAAGTAGCGTACAAGATGACCCACCAGCATCACCCGTGTGCCGTCTGGATACGCGAGAGCAAGTCGAACTACCGTTGGGCTTTCGACCTACTGGTGTGCCTGTGCGCAGAGTACACTTACCGCTTCGGTAAACGGCATAAGACCCAAGATCATCTGATCGCTTTGGGTCACGTGCCTGACAACATTCCAGAAGACGATTTGACGGCCTTCGCAATGGCCATGCCTGACGAATTCCGCAGCAACAATCCACACAAAAGCTATAAGCGCTACCTGCGTGCGAAGCTGGAGTCGTGGACGCTACGCGACAAACCCATGCGCACGTCGTTCACCTATCGCGAAGTCCCCAAGCACCTGCTCACGGTGAGCACCCGAATCTTCCCGTGTATCAATCTAGGAGTTTTCCATGAATCCGCTGCCAAGCACCAACCCGCTCGCCACGGTATTGTCGTACCCTACTAACACGCAACTGGCGATGAACAAGATACACTTCGATCAATTGCTGCGTGGCTACGACCTGACGGACGTCTGGAACTGGATCGAAGAAAACAACATCGGTGTAGTGAACCCGTATCACAACACCCAGCACATGATGACCATTGCTCTCAATGGATTCCGCATCTACCAGACCGAGCTGCTGCTTACTGGCGAGACGCAAGAACTCTACGGCCACGTCAAGGTTCTGGTTGCAGGTATGCTGCACGACTTCAATCACAGCGGCGGTGAACATGCCGACGACGAGAACATCGAGAACGCGATCCACGACGGCCTCAACAAGATTGCGGGCACGCTTGATGCCAAGTTCGGCGAAGGGTTCAGTGACGAAGTGGAGCAACTGATCCGCTGTACCGAGTATCCGTTCGTGCGTATGCCGCACTCGCTTGCAGCCAAAGCACTGCGCGACGCTGACCTGCTCCAGTCCATTGAACCCAACGGCATCACGCTGATCCTCGAAGGCCTGCGCTCTGAAATGCAGGTGCGCTTTGGCAAGCAGATCAGCGTGCAGGAAATGTACGAAGGCCAAGTCAAGTTCCTCGAGGCCGCCGAGCTGTTTACGCAAACAGGCCAAGCGCTCTGGGACGCATCCAAACAACACATGATCGAAGCGTGCCGCTGCTACGCCGAGTATCGCACAGGCAAACAACAGGAAGAACAAGCGTGAACCAACAGGCCATTCTCAAGAAATCCAAAACTTTCATCCTGCAGGCCCAGTTCGTGGAGCAACTTGCAGCATTGATTGAAGACGAACAAACCCTCATCCTTCAAGGTGAGGGTATCAAAATGGGTCCACTACATTCTCGCGTTATCTTCGGTCAAGCGCATCGACGCCACTCTCGGGTGCGAGCGCAGCCTGTATGGGTATTGCACGAAGGTCAGCCGATTGAGTTGGCGGACTACAAGGTCGCATTCCTGCAGGCCATGTACTCGCCACACGACAGTCATGTGGAGCAGCAGATCAGCGTCATTATCCACAGCGCCGTGCTGTTCTCACCCGAAACACAGGAAGCATATCCTGTGAGCATCCGTTTCCGCTACAACAACCACAACCCGCTCGACTTCACCAAAGCCTACATCACTTTCCTCTGAGGTGACCATGAAGAATCTCTGGAATCGACTGTTCGGCGGTAAGCGTAAGCCAGAGCCTGCAGAAGCTGCAACCCTGACAGGCAAAGAGAAAGAAAACTTCCTGCACCTGTTCATTGTGGATGAACTTCTCAAGTACACGGGTAAGAGTGTTCGGGTGCGCAACAATGAAGCCCACGTCGAGTGTCCATACCACGCCAGCGGAACTACACCGACACTGTCGGTTGCGTTGTCCATGGGTGTAGGTCGCAAGCAAGGCATGTTTTACTGCTTTGCCTGCAATGAGCACGGCAACTGGAACAAGCTCGCACAGAAGGCCGGACTCACACCGCTGCCAGTTGAACCTGATGATCCGCCAGAGTTGACACCTGTATTCCAAGGTTCTCTGGGTCGTCAGTACAATCGCGGCCAGCACGTTAGCCGTGCGCATCGCCCAGGACACAAGCCAGCAGCGCAGGTGCACTACTTCGACGTGCAAGACCCGGCAGCCTGGGATCGTAGCTCACCGAGCCGTCAGGACAACAGTAGCTCCACTCTCGCCAACATCGCGCTCATGGGTGCAGTGATTTCCTCAGACAGCGACACTCGCCGCGAAAGTTGTGCTGCACCGCACGCGCCAAGCACACCCGCTTACGAAGAGCCAACGCGCAGCTACGCACCGGACCCAACGCCGAGCACTACCTACGACAGCCCATCGTCTACGGACTCAGGTAGTCCAGGCGGTTGCGACTGATGTTCTACACGGGCATTGGTAGCCGCGAAACTCCCAACCGCGTGTGTATGCTAATGTCCCGGTTTGCGCAGCTTCAATGGCGCAAGCCACGTTCTGGTGGGGCGATCCAAGCTGACGAATCCCAAGAGGTCGTCCCACTTGAACTCTACCTGCCGCGTCGTGGTTGGCGTGGTAAGGAAGGCATCTGGCAGTACACACATGAGCAACTCCTCTTCGCTGACACCATCTGGAAGGAGGCGTTCCCATCCGACAAAGCTGTGGCAACTTGGACCCGTGATTTCTTCCGACGCAACGTCTGGCAGATCATGGGTCTTTGCGCATCTGTAAAGGAAGCTATATTCAGCGATTTTGTAATCTGCTGGACACCAGATGGTGCATTGACGATTCAAGACTACCAGCTAGGCGTCACCGGTGGTACTGGCATCGCAATCAACATCGCTTCAATCTACGGTGTACCCGTATACAACCTACAACGCCCAGATCACTTCCGGAAAGTCCTGAGCTGGTGCGTGCGAATGGAGCAAAAGCATGGACTCGTCTTTGAAGAAGCATCCCGTAGTTTTATCCGCGCAGCAACAGGCGAATACCTTGTTGCCGCTGAGCCTGAGCGCAGAGGAAGAGGACACCTTCCAATCTTGGCTCTATACGTTTAAGGACGTCGCTCGCAAGACCATCGCCAACGTGGACGAAGTCGCTGAGGCGCACTGGCGTATGCTGTACGTCTGCACTGCACCTAAGGGCGCGCAAGAGGTGTACGACGAAATGTTTGCCCACGCTGGCAAGTGCTATCTAGAGGTGTGCTGATGACTTTCCATATCGACTTCTCCAACTTCCCAATCGCCATTCGTCCGCCGAGCGACATGGTGAAAGTCAATTGCACGAAAGGGCCTCTGCTTGAAACGCCAGACGGCGCAATGCACGCAGACGACCTGGTCAAGCAAATCTCAAAGAACCTGGACGCCAAGCTCACCATCACCGAGTTCGAGCGTCATCACATGGACAGTGCGACCAAGAAGTTCTTTGACTCCTGGGTGAAACCGCAAGCTTCTGTGCCCGTTGAGAACTACGCGCTGCCTGTGTTCGACTCGTATGGCTTCCTGCACTTCTCGCCAAAGCGCCCTGCTGATCCGAAGCGCAAGTACGGCGTGCAGGCGATAGTGCGCGGCAACCTGTTCGAGAGTCGCAAGAACTTCCGCAGCCATCGCAAAGCACGCGAGTGGGTGCGTAAGCAACTCTCCTGCCATATGTGGCCATCGAGCACACAAGACAGTGGCTTGGCCAGCGGCATGGACCCAGTGACCATGACGATCAGCTTCGACTTCACTGGACCGCTCGACTCCAGCCATCTGAGCAAGGTGATGGTATGACTCCAGAAGACCAGTGTGCTGCCCTCGCCGTAGATGAAGCTGAATTGGCAAAGCCGTTGACCTACGCTGTCGAGCAGCGCATCCGCTTCATCGACTTCCTGTTCGCCCACTACGGGTACGTGCGCCGCGAGTTCCTCATGGACTACTTCGGCCTGAGCATCGCGTCGGCGTCTCTGGATATTCAGCGCTACATCCGAATGACCGAGGACAATGTGTTCTACAACGCAAGTGCCAAGCGCTACGAGTCCACCAAAGCGTTCAAGCGCTTGTATCCATGAGGAGCCGACATGGCAAACAAAGCATTTCCCGGCTCCAAGCTGTTTGAGTTGAAGGCTACTCACGGCTTGCCTCTGGACGTCGCAGTCGACCGCATCGTCAACACTGAGCGCATGGTGATCGACTGGCAGGGCTTCATTGACCAAGCGCGTGCGCAGGGTTGGTACGACTTCCAGACGCTCGACGTGGCTGAGCAAGCCCTGACTGACGCTGACGTACCACGTGACTACCGCGACGCTGTGGTGTTGCGCATGAAAGCCTACGTCATGGAGAAGCGTCATGCCACGTGATCGCCTGTACCCGCACCCTGGGTTCATCGTCTACAAGAACCGCGTAGAGGAGAACCCGCACACGTTCGAGCCTGAGCTGACCCGCGACATTGTTACCGAGGTCCATGACGAAAATCAGGCCAAGGAAATCGTGGCGCGTGAACGTGCAGCCGATCCCGATGCTGGTGAGAACTGGATATACTATGAACCAGGAACCATCTACGACTAAGCGCCGCAAGCGTAAGCCCAAGGTGCGCGAGCCAATTCCGCAGAGCGTTTTCTACTACCCAGACATTGGCGAGTACGGCCGCACATCGGTGACGTCCTACCACGAAGTGAAATATTTCATCGACTGGGGACCCAATCCGAAGTGTACTGTGCACGGCCGCTTCCTTCCCGAGCATGACCTCTGGACGCGGTTAGACGACGACATGGACCAACAGGAAGACGAAGATGACCGAGACGAAGAAGCTTAATCTGTGGGTGCCCGGTATGGGTACCATCTGGGAGCACCACAAGAACGGTATCGAGTACGAGGTGTACGACGTTACCAACGAAGATGCCGACGAGGAGCGTACGGACTATCGCACCACCGTCTCCTACATCGGACCTAATGGGAAGAAGTGGAGCAAGTCGCTTGAGCGCTTCCACGAGACCATGCTGTTCACTGGTAAGCATGCCGAGTACCCGACCAAGGTTGTAGTCGGTCGTCCGGGTGTCAACCCTGGTCACTTCACGGTGCCGAAGTTCGAGGTTGTCTTCGATCCGAAGTTCGAGCCCGACGGTCCTGGCCTGTTCTACTACGTCAACTACAAAGAGTACAACGGCAAGACCACGATGCTTGAAGAAATCACCCAGCGCATTCGGGTGATGCTGCATGGTGTACCTCAGGAGCCGATCGCTGGTATGCGTACTGGCGACAACTTCAATGCCATGCAGGAGTACACAACGTTCGGGCATGCGTCTCAGTGCGAGCGCGACGAAATTGACGCTCGTGGTCTGTGCTACATCGGGCAAGTGGGTAGCCCGTACGGCGTCGTGTGCTGGGGCCATCGCACGGCTAACGACATTGCCGTTCACGAGGCCATGCTGTACCACAAGCTCCTGAAGGTGCTGGACAAATACAAGGGTGAAATTGTGGACGAATCGCTCGTCCACAAGCTGTACGACGATTTCTACCAAGTGCTGCTACGCGCCGTCCAGACACGCCTGATTTACGCACGCCAAGCTGGTGACGCTGCACACATGCTGCAAATCGTCGGCCCTACTGGTGATGACGACGCACGGATCATCATGTTCCGCATTCCATTCATCATGCACCCGCAGCCACGTCTCATGGAAGTGCGGATCGGCACCAACGCGATCACCGTGTCGCTTGACGGACACATGGCACAAGCTCTGGGTGCGCTGTATCCGAACGATAACCTTGTGGGTGTAACCCCACAGCCGAAGAAATCCATTGGCATGGAGGCAGAGTAATGCAGCAAGGAAATCTGAACGTCACCATTCCACAGATCACAGTGCTGATCGACGAACAGGTCGACGCTTTCTACATGCAGCCTCTGGACGTCGTCACGTTCCGCGAGCTGGAGATTGCCTTGAACGCCAATATCGAGAAAGCGTTCGCTCACGGCTTTACGGTCACGGCAAATCCATCGCAGGCCGCTGATGGCATCATGATGATCCAGTACACGCATCAAGGCACCCAGCACACTTACCGCTGCGAAGCCAAGTCGTTGAAGCTGCGCGCTGAGGAAGTGCTGCGTGCCAAGATCAATCTGGCCGCTGCTGCTGTGGAAGCTGCCCTCGAAGCGCTCAAGTCGTCACCGTCTGACGGCCGCCTGATCAACGTCGGGCGCACGCAAATCCAGAGCGGCTTCATGGCACTGCGTCGCTCCATCGAACCGAACCCGGAGGCAATATGAAAACGCTGGCCGAGTTCACCTCGCGCAACATCATCAAGGACAAGACTGCCGTAGAAGGCGGTTGGGTCAACAACTCGAAAGACAGCGGTGGTGAAACCAATCATGGCATCACGGCTACGCTGGCGAATGACTATCGCGCCAAGCTGGTCTCCATGTTCAAGTGGGACGGCACGATGAAGAACCTGAACATCGACATGGCCTACTGGCTGTACGAGACTCACTTCTGGAATCGCCTGTATGCTGACGACCTGCTCAAGCGTCATCCACTGTTTGCCGACAAGCTGTTCGACATGGCGATCAACATGGGTGTGACCACTGCCGGTTCGTATTTCCAGCAGGTGCTCAATGCCAACAACAACCAGGGTACGCTGTACGCCGACCTGAAAGTCGATGGCTGGATCGGCCCAACCACGCTCAAAGCGCTCGACGCCTACATCAGCAAACGCGGCGTTGAAGGCATCAACCGTGCGCTGTGTGCGCTACTCGCTGAGCAAGGTCACCACTACCTGCAACTCGTCCAGAAGCGTGCTAAGGACGAGGAGTTCTACTATGGCTGGGCAGGTCGCGTTAGCCGTGACATGGGCATCTACATCAACGTGCTGGGAATCAAGGCATGAACAGGCCAAAGAAAAGTACCACGTGGAAAACGCCAGAGGGTGTGATGCTCGTGGTTGTCGGCATCATGGAGCACACCGACGTATTCCAGCCAGAGCGCAACATCACCTTCGTGAACGTGCTGTACCTCAACGCGCCTGAAGACTTCCGCGCATCTGAGCTGATTTCCCTGAGCACGTTCAATGAGCACATGACCCAGGTTGGTCTGGTACTCGACGAAGGCAAGCGCCCGCGCCATCCGTGGGAAGTCTATCTGGCGGATCGCGCAGACGGTTGCAAGGGTCACTTCGCCATCGCACGCTGGCACCCCAACGGGTATCAAGAAGTCTGGAACCTGCGCAAGCACACGTGGGGCGCATTCAGTGACGACGTCCTGACTCTGGAAGAAGCTGAGAAGATGCTCCAGTCCATCAGCTTCCATCCAATGACGCCCAGCATTCGGAGCCCGGTATGAATAATTTCCCAGAAGACACGGTGAAGTACCGTATCCAGATCATCTGCAACACCTTCTTCGGCCGCCAAGTGTCGCCGGATTTGGCGCAAGTGATTCAAGACACCCTCAATCAAGACGTACCGCCGTACTGCGCTGAGGACTTCAAGGTCCAGATCAAGATGCGCGTCGGTGTATACATTCGTGTCGATTGCTCCGTGCGCGGTGAAGAGCATTCGTATGACATTTACCCAGAGCAGCAGGACGAAATGCCTCACCTGCCGCCGCTGTCGCGTGAAGAATTGGCTGAGAGCGCGCGGCGCTACGAGCTGGCGCATCCACGCGTTCCAACCAAGCGCATCTTGATCGTTGCCATGAGCGATAACTTCGTCATCGGCAAAGAAGGTAAGCTGCCGTGGCATATCCCGAACGACCTGAAGTTCTTCAAAGACCAGACGACTGGCCACCCACTGGTTGTCGGGCGCAAGACGTATCAGAGCATGCCTGACTTCGTGTGGAAGACGCGCACGCCGCACATCTTGACCCGCGACCCGCATAACTTCGAAGGTCCAAACTGTCCGTACCACGCTAGCGACTCACTGGGCTCGCTCGTACACTGCGCGGGTGAGAACTTCCGTACGGGCAAGGTGTTCATTGCTGGTGGTGCCGAAGTCTATCGCCAAGCACTTGACCAAGACCTGGTTGACGAAATGTTGGTCACCCACGTTAAGGGTGTCTGGGCCGGCGACACCTTCTTCGAGTTCGTTCCTGGCTTCGGTCCAGGTGAAGTCGTGCTGGAAGACCCAGAGTTCACCGTCTCGCGCTACACGCGCTATGTCAAATTGGAGGCGTGATGAAACGCGCACGGTACTACACAACCATTCAGGGCAAGCGTGCCACACGACGCATCAAATGGTTCAACCCGAAAGGCATCATCCACGAAAACGGCAAGCAGTACGTCGCCGCATTCGTGCTTGCAACTCTCGGCGAGACGGGCTTGAAGCTGCGCGCTGTCACGTCCCAGCTGGGCATCGACGGTCGCGGTAAGTGGGTGATTCCAGGCGTCATGGACTGTCCTGAGCCCATGTACACAGCAGCGTACAGTGTCGGCCTCGAAGTGGGTCGCATGACGCAGGGTGCCGAATACCTCATCAACCAGATGAACGAGCAATTAGAACGAGAGCGTGAGAACATGTGGCGTCCGCCTGTGGGTACACAGCGCGGTGTCCTGTCGGCGGAGCAAATCACGGCCGTCGAAGATCACGCCATTGAGCATCTGCCCATCAACCGCCTGAACCCGGGTGCAACTTTTCCAAAGCAGGGAGTCTAACCACAAACCAGAGGTAACCAATGCGCAAATCAATCATGTTTGTTTACGAGGTGTTGGGCGACAGCACTGAGGTGTTCTTCATCCCGGACGCGGCTAAGCTGCCAAAGCCGGTGATTGATGCAATGAAGACGGCACGCAACACGGTGATGAATCGCGACGACTTGAGCACGCCTCAGACCGACGCGCACGAAATCATCACATCGGCGGTCAGCGAGGAATCGGCAGTCGAGTTCATCGACGAGCCGTATAAAAAGTTTGTAGGTACGCTGCTGCCCTACAAAGTGCGTGGCTCCACAAGCGCGCTTAATGTGGGTGACAAACTATTCTACTTGCGCTGCGGTTTCGTGGCTTGACTCAAAACAGGGTGCTTCGGCGCCCTGTTGTCGTTTCTGCGGTCTACGCTGTGCGCAGTCTACAGACCATGGTCGTTAGATACCTGAACTATAAAAAGAACCATTAGAGGTGTTGACTACTGATTTCAGTAATGATATACTGTCTGTGACTAGCCGAACCGAGCACGCCACATAGTGGTTACGACTTAGTTTAGGTTACACACTCAAACATGAATAGTTTACAGGATACCACGAACATGACCGCTACCAAGACCGTTGCCAAGAAAGCCACCGTTGCTAAAGCCGCCGCTCCTACCGTAGCCCGTAAAGTCACCCGCACCGCAACCACCGAGACCAAAGCCATGACCAAGCCTGCAAACAAAACCGCCGCCACCAAGACCGTTGCTGCCAAAGTCGTGAGCAAGAAGCCGGTCGTTGCCGCTGCTGCCAAGCCTGCTGTTAAAGCTCCAGCCAAGCGCACCAAGAAAGTTGCCCGCAAGCCGAAGGTCGTCAAGTACGCCAAGCGCGTGATCGACGTTGCAGCCTTCGCCACCAGCAAGCGCATTGTTAGCGACCTGCTGGTCACCAAGCTGACCGAAGCTGATGACCTGATCATCACTCGCGAAGGTCAGCCTGAAGGCAAGAAGCTGGTGGGTAAAGCGCTGTGGGTTCAACTCGGCGAGAAGAAAGTTGAGAACTACGGCGTGGTGTCTGACGTGATCGTTTCCGTCGGCATTGACGGCAACAAGATTGTTTACTTCCTCGAGGCTGTCTGCGGTGATACCACTTTCCCGCTGCACGCCATCGACAAGGTCGGTGCCAAGTTCATCGTTGACCTGAAAGCGACCATGCCTACTCGCGCCAACATCGAGCTGATCGGTGTGGACGAAATCATGGGCAGCAAGCGCCCAGGCCGTGCACCTGCAAACACCAACGCTGGCAAGCGCGCTGCTCGCGTAACCCGTACTGCCCGTACTGCCGCTGTCAAAGCCGAAGCTGCTGCCGAGAAGGCGCCTCTGGTCGTTGGCAAGGACGAAATGAAGCCGGGTGCTTACACCAAGGGCGCGTCGATCATCATTGACCCGACCATCAAAGGTGACAAGATCGCCAAGGTGTTCATCAAGACCCTGGGCCGTGGCACCAAGAAAGACCCAGTGCGCCGCGTTCGCCACGTCCACACTGTCAAAGGTCAAATCTGCCCACTGAACGAACTGCGTGCACACCGTGGCGGCTTCAAAGCCATCGACCTGTAAACTCCGTACAACCTGGAGCGGGACGTCCCGCTCCACACAGGACACCTCGAACATGATTATCGAAAACTCTTTCACTGCATACGCCGACTCCGCAGTAGCCCGTACCAAACGCGGCTTCACCACTGCATCCAAAATCACTGGCCTCGCCATTCGCGCTGATTTGCGCAAGCTGGAAGAAGCTGAGACCAAAGCGACCACCAAAGCTCTGGCTAAGGCAAGCAGCGTCAAGACCTTGAGTGGTGGCAGCAAACTCGACGTGAAGCCTGCAGAGGCTAAACCAGCCAATCACCGTATTCGACTGTCTGGTTACTACGTCTGCCGCCAGCGCCAGCGGAACGTGCTCGAAATCATGCAGGGCCCATATGCCTCGTACGGGCAAGCCCAAACTGCCTCGCGTCGCTACCTGACCAAGACGCAGGACGACCCACGCAAGATCGAGATACTGCGGGGCATCACGCTCCGCTCTCGCAACACGAAGTTTGCAGCCGACTTTGTCGAGGCGGTTGTTCGCAACGTCGCACACGCGCACCCGCTGCCGAAGATCGCCACTGCGGACGAGAAGGCACGCATTGCCAAGCAGCGTGAACTCGCCAAACAGCGCATTGCCAAGCGCAGAGCTGAGGACCTGATCCGCAGCCTGGGTAGCCCTGACTACTCCAAACTGTTCGTTGTAGACGACAAGCGCAAGCGCATCATCCACGGCCCGTTCGGTAAGCACGCTGATGCTGTCAAGGCCGCTGCCGGTTTGAAGAACGTAGTGATCCTCTCTGGTCGCCAATGCAACAACGAAAGCCTGAAGTACGCATCCGACTTCAAGGCAAACAAGGAGTACAAACTCACGGTCGGCATGTTTGCCGTCGGTGTTACCGTGAAGCTCAACGGTAAGAAGGTGAAGATTACCGCCTTCGACAAAACCCACAAGATCGTGCGTACTGGCTGGGGTGATTTCTTCATGGTCGATTGCACTTATGACCTGAAGACCCGTACCATCATCGCACCAACCCAAAAGTAAAGAGTACCCATGGCCGCAATCATCGCAGCACAACAACTCGCCAGAGCAATCAAAGCTGCCGCCAAGGCACGCGAGGAGAGCTTTGACTCGGAAGCCGCCGACGCCGCAGTCGAGGCGCAGGGTAGCAAGTTCCCACCTGTCAACTCCGAACAGTTCTACACGCTCACCATCCTGCAGGCGTGCGAGAAAGTTTGCGCACCTGATCTGGTTGAACCCGTTCGCATCATGCTGACCACGGCGTGGAACGACAGCCAGATGTGGGCAGACAACATCAAGTAACGCTGAACGGGACGTCTGCCTTAGTGTAAACGTCCCGTACTACCTTCCAAGGAACTGCCATGCGCAAGCAAACTCCGATACTGCCAATTGCGCCAGGCCCTGTGCGTATTCTCCCAATGCCGGAACCCTGGCCGTACATTCACCAGAAGCATCCGATCGAACCTGCTGTCTGCCCAATCTGCGAACACGAACAAGGAAAGCGCAAATGCCAGCCATGAGAAAGAAGAAAGATACCTTTACTCAGACCCAACCAGAGAGTCTGGCAGACTTCCCAGAGCTGAGCATCTACGCCGAGGCTGGGCAGCGCGCAGAAGCCCAGCGCCAACACCTGATCACGCTCAAAGGCAAGTGGGGCTTTGCCGAAATCGACTTCGACACCTCCACGTTGTTTACCAACGGCGAGTGCGAACGACTGGTCCTGCGCGTTGACCACGACGAACACTTCAATGTGGTGTATCAGGCTGCCGAACAATACGAACTGCCTCGCCGTGAAGTTGGCAGCGACTGGTGCGACTCGCCCGCGAAAGCCCTCAGCCAACTTGTCAAGAAGTTGGAGGCCGAACGCAAGGCTTACGAGAAATCGTTGACCGTCAAGAAAGCCACCAAGCCGAGGAAGTCATGAGCCAGACGCATATAACCCATGGCTCTCGTCCAGGGTACGATTGCCTACGGTTCACCCAGAATGGTTCTCTAGGTGTACCGACGCCATTGCATGAATGGCAAACGGTTTCACTTGGTGGTAAGTTTTGCGAGTACACGGTAGCTCCCGATGGTCGAATTACCTACGTACCCGGCCTTGCGACCGACGTTCCGGATTGCGACTGTGTTGCCGCACTCTTGGATGGACGACTCACAGTTGACGACTTGGTATTGAGCGGCCACGACGTCATGGGTAACGGCCACGTCTTTCGACTTCGAGTAGTGAACAACTACGTTGTGGAAGTACGCGAAGGTGCCACTGTCCTGTTCAAGCGAAACTGGCCACCTGCTAACCCAAAGTACCTCAGCCAGAAGGTGCGCCAGTTCAACGCGGGTATCAAGAAGGTACGCGAGCTCCTACGCGTCAGGCCTAAACGATGACCTGGCTCTGCAAACTCATGGGCTGTCGCTGGCGGGAGAAGTATTACACCTACAGCGACGACCACATGTGGCGTTACACCAATTACCGCCACTTCAAATACTGCCCACGTTGTGGTAACCCAAACCCGAATAGTGAGAACTGATATGAAATCCGTAGCCATCTTCCGCGGTCAAGCAATGGTCCCAGCAGTCGAATGGAACCGTGAGAGTTCACTCCGCCTGTTCGATGCAGTTGGCAAGTTCCGTCACATGGCCATCACGCCTGAGGCGGCAGAAGAACTGCGCAAGCTCCACATCGCTGTGGACAGCGGTGCACCTACCCACTTCCAACTCTCCAAGCCTATCGTTATGAGCATGATGAACGTGGCGTCGGAGCTCATGACCCAGCGCACCTCGTTGCTGCGTATGGTGCACGCCCAGTACGGTGTGATCCGACACAGCGACGACGCGCTCGACGATCACCAGCTGTTGCGCAAGCTGCGCGAAGCCTTCTACAACATGCCGCAGGCGATCATCGACGACCTGTGTCGCACCCTTGGCCTGAACGGTATCACCTATGCGTTCAACGCCGATAACCTGCTGCGTGAATACGCGCTGGAGACTCTGGTCGAAACCGTGGTTGATTGCTACGACCAAACTCCTCTGGAACTGGTGTTTGCAGCGCCAAGTGAAGTGCTGCAACCTGCCGACCCCGACGACTTCGAGTTCATCGAGGATGACCTGAGCGAACTCGACGCCACCCAAGTTGTCAGCCTGGGTGCATATCTGGGCGTCGCCCGTGAAGGCATGGGCATGGACGAAGTGGTGCTGGCATTGTGCGAACTGGAGCGCGAAGTCGTGCTGGCCGCAGGTAAAACTCTCGGCTTCCTTGACGCGGGTCCTGAATTCCTGGACGACCTCGACGATGAAGACGATTTCATCGAGGACGAGGCTGAGAAGGCGCTCCTCGATCCAGCGAACGAAGACGAACCCGAAGACCCGAACGCCACAGACAACGACTCGGCAGAAGTGCGCCTGCTGAATCACCTTCAAGCGCAAGAGCACGAAGTCCTGCTGGAAGTCTTTGATCGCCTGACCGAACTCTACGGTCAAGGCATTGCGCTGTCGAAAGACGAATTGGCCACAGCTATTCTCGACCGTGCCATCGAAACTCCAAATCTGGCACAACTGGTGCTGCGTGGCATGAAGCTGTACTCGGAAGACCTGCCGTCGTCTGACACTCTGGTCACCCATGATCTGACCATGAGCCACGGTCGCAACTATCAGGACGTCACGCTGCTGGGCGAACTGCTCGCAGTGTGCGCCTACTCGCTGAGCCACCCAGACGCTGAGCAACTGGTGCTGGTACTCCAGGAGTAAACAAATCGCGCTGTACAAGAGGGGAGCTTCGGCTCCCTTTTTGCGGTCTGAATACCTTACCTATAAAGATAACCGTTAGACCACTTGCACTACTGATTTCAGCTATGATATAATGACAGCACGAAGCGAAACCGAGCTAGCGGCATACTGGTTACGCTAGTAGTTAAGGTAAGATTAGTTTGCAGGAGAATCACATGGTCAAGCGCATCTTGGAAATCGCAGTCGTTAGCATCAACTACCGCTGCCCACACTGCAACTTGGTAATATCGCTCGGTACTGGTGACCACCCGCTGGGCAAACCCTTCACCTGCTTCTGCAAACGCGAGGTCCTGATCGACGAGGACACCGTGTTTCAGATCAACCAGCTCAACTGCAAAGCCAAGCTTCTGCCTCAATAACCACCGCGCACCCGAACGCGCAAACAATCGAACATGACCGGAGAACGAACATGACCAAACGCATTCAACCACGTGGCGGCAAAGACTACACCTTCAAACAAATCGTTGAGCAACTGGACCTGCGCGATGCGGCGTGCCTGATGTTCAACGAGAACAACATGGAGCAGAACATCCAAGATTCGCACATCAGCGAACTGGATGTACTCAAGCTGCCACACTGGGCCGACTCGCTGTGGACCTACAAGTACGAGACGGACGAGTGGATTCCTGTCTTCAAGTGGTCAAGCGCAAACACCGTCAGCATTGACGAGCTGATCGACAAGGAGCCGCATATCGACCCGTATGCTGAGCGCCCTGGTGTTCTCTGGTGCGTACCCAAGGGTCAGACACGCGAACAATACCACAAGGTGGTTGTTCCCGAAGACGGCAGTGACCCGTACATCACTGGTTACGGTTCGGATGATCGCCACCCGCTGCCGACGTTTGACGACAAGGGCCTGAGCGAGCACTACTACATCCGGCGCAACAACGCTGGTCGCTGCGACTACTGCAAGGGCCAGGTAGAGCGGCGGTTCAACTACCGTGACCCTTCCGAGGGTTGCTGCAAGCTGTACGAAGTTTGCGCGCCGTGCATCGACCGCGCACGCAAAGCCAACGCAGCGGAGTTTGACGAATGACCCGCAGTTACATGAGAACCGTAGCGTGGTGTGCTGTCTGTGCTGCGGTTTGCTTTGCAGTCATCGCGCACACTGGGCCGATCTTGCACGGCCTGATGTGGTTCGCCTGCGGTGTTTGCGCATTTTTCAGCTTATTCTTCGGGCTGATGTTTGCGCTGATCCGAGAGCCGAGATAATTCCTGTTGCCCACACTGAGGAGTGGGCAGCCTGAATGAACTCTAATCCCGACAAGGAATTTGGTAATGTCTGATATGTTTGGTCGCGTCATCCGCTCGCCACAGAAACGCAACGTTGGCTTGAGCAAACCGATGGAAGTGCTCAACCTGTTCGCGATTGAGTACAACGCATACCGCAGTGAAGAAGAGTCGACCGCCTTTTTCGTTGCAAACATTCGCGCCACCAACTTGGTTGAAGCGCGACACATCCTGAAGCTGTATCTGGTCAAGCAGAAGCACGCGATCACCGCAACGATCCGAGAGTACGATTTTGGTAAGGACCGTTCGTGGCTGCGTGGCAATAAGGACTACCAGATCAAAGTCCTCGACGTCAAGCAGTACGACCGTGCGATTTACGAACGCAACCGTGAAGCCCAACTCGAATCCATGTGAGGTGCACCATGTCCAAGATCAAGACTCTCGAATCCATGCTGGTCAACGCCGCCGACGCACTGAACAAGGTACTTCGCCAGGTGCGCAGTGACCAAACTCCGAAACAGAAGCTAACCAACGTCGAGGAGATTCTCGCCCACGAAGGTGTTAGCGAAGCGCTGACTTGGCACCGTGACCACAAGCGCGCTCTCAAGGCAGAAGGTGTCAAGACCGTTGAAGCGAAGGTCGTCACCTCGAAGGTCGCGAAAGAGCGCCGTGCCAAAGACGTGGAAAAGGCTGCACAACCTGCCAAGGTGCCTGGCAAGAAAGCGCTGATGGGCAAGCCGGTGTTCTGCACCAAGCGCAAGTTCTCCGAAGTGTCTCGCGTCTTCCGCCGCGGCGGTGTTCGCTGGGTAGAACTTGCCGACGGTCAGGAGTTTGAAGCCTCGATGCTGACGCAGCACTCTTCCGCCGACACGGGTGAAGCGTTTGAACTCGACCAAACACCGCGTATCGTGAAGCGTGAGAAGAAGGCGGAACGTGCAGCGCGTGAGGAAGAAGTTCACGCCATCATCACCAAAGTCGCGGGCAACGGCGCGTATGTCGAAGCCAACAACCTGAGCGCCTTCTGCAACAAAGTCAGTGCAGCGCTCGAAGCTGAGTACGGCGCTGGGGAAATCTCCCGCGTCTTGCTCCGCCAGTGCAAGGCATATGTCATTGACCATCACCAGAAGGTCGACAACATGAAGCCGCTCAAGGTCAAAGGTGCTGTCGCGAAGGTGAAACGCCTGACTGTAAAAGCTATAGCAAAGGCCGACGACAAGGGCCCGAGCGCAACTAAAGCGCTCAAAGCCCAAGGCAAGAAGCAACGCAACGACCCAGATGCCTACCGCAATCTGGCCAAGGGCATCATGTCCGTTTAACCAACCCGCCGTTTAGTTATCCCTACTATTTGAGGATCGAATCATGCCTTGCAACTGTGACCACATGGAACCAACCCAACGTGAACGCCTGCTGAAAGACGCGGCGGGCTACCAGATCAAAGTGCGCAAAGCGCTTGGCTTGAATGTGCCGAAGTGGCTGCGTGCTGAGTCCAAGAACATCTACGCCAAGGACGAGCGCTGCGAGACGGAGCTCTGCCGCATCATCAACGAACTCTCGGCCGATGATCGCAAGGCGCTGATCTACCGCGAAGGTATGGCTGATGTTGCTGCGTGGTGGGAAAGCCACGACAAGGCCGACAAAGCCCGCGAGAAGCGCGAGAAGCGTAAGCGCAAGGAAGACAAGGAGCGCAAAGAGGCGGCAGCACTGCTGACTCCTCGCCAGCGCAAACTTCTCGGCGTCGAGTAACAACCAACCTCCCTCAAGTTGTCCTAAGATTAAGGATCGAATATGTTGACTCGTAAATCCAGCGGCTGTGTAGTGTTTCGTCACAACGAGAAGAACCAGTTGGAGATTCTCCTCGTCACCTCGTCTAACGGCAAGGAATGGGTACACCCGAAAGGCGGCGTCGAGATTGACCTGACCGAGCGTGCGTCGGCTGCCAAAGAAGTTTACGAGGAAGCTGGTGTCCTGGGTAACGTCGGCATGAAGCTCGGCAGCTACCGTTACGTCAAGAACAACCAGATGCAGGAAGTTACCATGTATGCGATGGCGTACACTGGCGAAGCTGACGACTGGCCAGAAGCCAACAAGCGTGAACGCAAGTGGTTCAAGGCCAAGAAAGCCATGAACAAAGTCAGCGAGACCCTGGCCCCATTCATCTGGGACGTGATCGTGGCTGTGGACGCAAACACCGCACACGAAGCCCGCAAAGCTCGGGAGTGCGTGTGATGGCACGCATCATCACTCTGGCGCAACTCGCTGCCATGCCCAAAGGCACTCGCGTCTCGTGGATCAAGATGCAAGAGGACGGCTCCATGGACTTCAACATCCAGGGCTTCCTCAACCTCGGCCACAAGTCCATCCTGCAAAGTGTTGACAGCGGCTTCGTCAACCTCGTAGGTGAACTGCCTGACGTGTACGTTGAAGATGGCCGCGCAGTTACTCGCCCCGACGAGCACAGCTACGGCCGCTTCGCCGACTTCCCACACCGCTTCGTGCTTTGGGAGGACGGGTGATGCTCGCCCTGTACATCACGCACCGCGAACTAATCCTGGGCGTGCTGCTCGCTCTCGGTATTTGCGGTAGCCTGATCGCTCTCGCCATGTCGATGCGTGCCATGCACGAGGACGAACTCGCCATGCGCGAAGAAGCCAACAACCTGTTCAAGGAGGACGACCAATGAAAGAGTTCCTAGAACTGTTCAACTGGAAACGCCGTCCAGCCACTGTGTGGTTAGTCGCTGGACCCCTCGCCATCATCGGACTGTTCGCTATGCTCGCTCGGGGCGTTTTGGAAATCGTGAACAACGGTGACTGGACTTACCTGCTGATGAACCTTGCTTTCTTGCTGATCGTTGGCGTCATGTTTATCCCAGCGTGGAAGCAATACAAGATCGCGATGAAGCGAAAGGCCGAATATGAGGAGCGCAAGCGCTTCTATGGAGTTGACGAATGACCCTGATCCACGTTGAAGTAGACGAAGCACTCGCAGCCAAACTCGACGCCGAGCCGACTGTTCGGGGTCTTTCCATGGACGCTGCACTGGTAATGCTCGCTAAGCGCGCACTACATTCGCTGGACCAGGAGCGCAGCCCGCATGTGTTCACCGCCAAGTGCATGGCGCGCATTGAACAGTTTGAAATCGGCCGCAAGTTCCGCTTCATCGACGCAGTGCCACCACACACGTCGTATTGTTCGCAGGACCTGAAAGCTCTGGCCGCCGCGATCCGCAACTCACCCTTGGTGAAAGCGCACCCGCCAGAAGAAATCGACGCGCCAGGTATGCCGCTGAGGCCAATATCGTTGCTTGAACGCATTCAACCAACCGAGTAAGGAAGCATGATGCTTCGCAGCAAGTTCCAAGCACCGAAACAGGTGCACGCAATACGGGGAGAAATAGTTCGCATCTGCCACGATGATGACATGGCCAACTTCCGAGTCTTCGTCGGACGCGAACTTGCAGGGCTTGCTACTGTGATGCACCGGGGCAACGACGTGTGGATTGAGGAGCTGTACACCGTTCCGTACCACCGTCGCAAGGGTGTTGCCAGTGCCATACTCGATCATCTGGCACGCTGGGAATTCACACGCAACAAACCGCAGTACCTGCTGGTGTATATCGAGAACACCGATGCACACCGGCTTTACCTCAAGCTGGGCTTTGAGGAAGTCTTGGGGAGTCAGACGATGCTCACCATGAAGCGTCGAGCCGACTACCAGCCAACATCCACAGTGGAGTTTAACGAATGAGTCACAAGGAAGCTATAGCAACTCATTATGCGCCGTACTATGAAAGCGTGGCCAAGGCGCTCGACAAGAAAGCGTCGCTCATGCCGCTCCTGTTCCTGACCCACGATTATCGCGAAGGCTTCAAGGCAACGATGAATCGCGAGCACCCGCGCAACCAGGAAGGCACCGCCATCCAGCACAACGTGCCGGGCACCCACACCAACTTCATCTGGCGTAACGGTGTGGGTACGGAAATGTCTGTGACCACGTCGTACATGGAGAGCAACGGGTTCATGCACATCGTCGTGCTGTACACCGAAGTCGGTCGCCCTGTCATCGTGATCGAGCGCTTCGTCGAGGGCCTGCCACCGTACTCGTCCGAGCAATCGGAGTTTGCGTGTACGATGCTCTCCAACGTGTTTGACCGCCTCTGGCCAACTCCCGCCTAACTTCGCTGCCCATTCGCAAGAGTGGGCAACCGAGTAACCACAGGAGAGCAATATGAGCATCACCATCTGCCCTGTTAAGGGTGCTGTGAACGGTGTGCGCTTCGCACGCTTCTTTGTTCGAGTCGAAAGCCTCGACGCACGACCCGTCATCTGGCCGATCCCGCATCCGTACTGGCACACTGGCTCTAACGACGAGGGCTGCATTGTTTGCGCCTACGTCGAAAGCGAGGAGCAGTTGCTCGCGCAGTGGCCAGAGGCGGAAAACATCGACTGGCAGGACGACGAGCCTGTGCAAATCTACAGCTTCACCGAACGCTTCTACATGCCCGAGTGGTTCAAAGAACAATACAACGCGGAGAAATCGGAATGACCATCAAAGTGCAGTCGAAAGCCGACGTCACCATCAACCTGTCGCAGAGCGAAGCTGCCAACATAGCACGGCAGGTTGTCGAGAACTGTGACGACCAGAACGCTGTGGTCGACATTGCTGTCCTCGCCATGGACAATCTGCTCCAGTCGCCAAGTGGTAGCAACTTGCTTCACGCAACGCTCGCGGCCCACGGCATGGAACTCAACCATATTCCGGGCTGGGTGGCAGACGCAAACGTCCAGCAACGCACGCCAACCCGCACTGCCCGCGCGAGCAGCAACGTGCCTCGGTTGCAGCGCATCAACAAACTGATCCAAGCCTTCGAGTTGTCGGAAGGTACGCTTGCTCAACTGGGTCTCTACGGGATAACCTACGCCGACGTTACCCAAGGTAACTGGCAGCGGTTCGTCGTTCCGGACGAGCTGGATGATCTGTGCAAGGCCATCGAAGAGTACGTCCTGCAGCCGAAGAGCGTTGAGACCAACACGCAGCCTGAATCGCCGCGCACTGTGATGGTCGAGATTGCGCTGCTGGAAGGTTTGTTCAACGTCACGCGCAATGACTACGCGCAAGCGGGTATTGCTCCTGAGCACATTCCTCACCTGCTGGATCGCAACACCGAAGGCTACATGACCTCGACGTTGCATGATATGCGCGAACTGCTCCGCGCCCACCTGCTGACCACACTCAAAGGGGAGTAACCTAAAAATGGCTGAACAAGTTTACCGTCGCCGCGTAGTTGCGACAATGTACCGTGGCCAAAGCAAAGAAGTGATTCTGGTTCGTCGCTATGCCTACTTCGACACTGCGATGCCGCGCATGGTCCAGCTGGCGATCAACTACGCCAACGAAGGCGACTTCGTGATCTTCCACAGTGATGATTACGGTGTTGAAATCGGCACCCTGCGTGTGAACCGCGGGAACAAATATGACCTGACAATGAGCGAGCTGGTGAAGGCCAGCCCGAGCTTGTTGAAGTTGATGAACGAGGGTGGTTCGCTATGACGCTGCCGATTGCTGTCACGCTCGACCAAGGCGTGGTCGATATGATTGCCAACGACAAGTTGGATGCCAACACTCCAGTCGATCGGGTAGTGAATCGCATCTTGCGTGAGCACTACCACGCGAAACTCATGGCGTCCATGCCGAACACCAAAGAAATCATCATCGGTAACCTGAAGAGCATTCAGCCGTATGTGGACTTTGTTGTCACTGACGTGATGGATTCGATCCACAAACAAGATGCGAAGAAGCGCGGCGATTACGGTAGGCAGTTGTCGCTGATGATTGCTCGACGCGAAATCAGTGTCGTTGACATTGGTGAGAAGCGCGGCACACTCAAGGTCTACCGCAAAACTGGGGAGTAAACGAACATGGCACCATCAGCAATTGCAATCTACGCGACTGCCTTCCTTGTAACATTCACCTTGAGCTTGCTTCGCGGGTTTCAAAACAAATCGGTAGCAGGTGGACACAAACGCCTCGCGTTCTTTGGTGGTGGTGCCATGCAGGCCTTAGAGAACGCGGTGACCATCATGCTCGCCCACCAACTGGGTGACTACACGATCATCGCGTTTACCTCTTCGGGCTCAGCCTTTGGTTGGGTTGCAGGTATGTATCTGCACGATGCCATGCTGCGCAAGCGTCTGAAAGAGGCGAAGAAAGCCAAGAAGACCAAACGCCGCGAACAAATCGAAGCCATGCTCGATGAACGTCTCAAGGAACTGGGCGTACTATGAAAAAGAAGTACGACCTGCACACACGCACTCGACGCATGCCGTTGCGAGAGGAAATCTTCTCTGGTGGCGGCCCCAACAAGTCGGCTGCCTTTGGTGCCACGCAGGAGAAGTTGCAGAAGCTGCACGACAACGGCATGAACAGCCTTGAGTTGCAACTCGACAAAGTGGCGAAGCGCGATGGTCTTGAGGCCTTCGACAAAAACTACTTTGCAGGCTTCGAGGTGTATGACGGCAAGCCGTACTTGCGCATCCGCATCACCTATCAACTGCGACCCAAGCGTAAGCTGGTTCTTGTCAAGTAAGGAATACCCATGAGCAGAAGTGACGACCCATACGAGGTTGCCCTGACGATTGACGTGCTCCAGAAGCTCGCGACGGCCAGTGTAAACAATGCAGTGATCGACTACCCAGAGCACTTCACCCACGTGGTCGTGTTCGACTTCCCCGATAAACTGGTCGAGGCTGCGATTACCCACACGGTGATGGACGGCTTCCTTGAGTACGACAACGTGATGCGGGTGAAGTGTGGTCAGTGCGTGCTGACCAATGCAAACGGTGCTGGTGGCTTCCAAGAGCACAGGCAGCGCTACGAAATGCGAGTTATTCAACTGAGGAAGTGACCATGTGTCGTGTAGCATTGCTAGCCAAGCGTGACGGTAAGCCGAAGAAGCTCAACGATTTCACCAGCGACCAGCTGATCGAAGTGGTTGATGCCTGCCGTCCGTTCTTGACTATGTTCACGTCGGCAACCTGTGGCGATGACATTAAGAAGCTCGCCAACATCAAGAAAAAGAAGCGCGTGGTGTTTGACTCCCGTGCGCTCCTCGAATTCCACATCGTGGTGTGCGAAGTCATGCAGAACGTGGTGCGTCGGTTCAGCTATGACGCGCGCTTGCTGCTGGGTGATGGTCTGCTGGCTGGTGAGACGCCGGAGCAGATCGCCGCGAAGTTTAACGGCATGAACGAGTTCACATCGCTGCGCAGCTTCACCAAGCTGATTCGCGTGACGAACTACTTCGTCGCCAACCCAGGTGCTGAACTGATTTTCGAGGTAGAGAACGATGCCTAAGATTGGACGAGTCAAGACCCAGGAAGAAATGCGGATGAACGAGTGGTACACCGATGCCACGTTCGTCGGCCATGTCGAGTGGCAAGTGGCTGTCGCAGGAGACGGTACACCCTCGCTGGTGATGCCTGAAGAGGTGCAGGCTGACTTCCGTGCGCTGCGCACGCAACTGCACGACCGCATCCGCAAGTTTGCCGCTGAGGCTGGCGTCAACATCGTCCAGCTGAGCGACGTGGTCACCATCGAATCGGACAACACCAACGCGGTTGCTGCCTCGTGTTTCCAAGAAGGCGCCTACCTCACCATCACTACCTACGTTGTACACGACGGACAAGGGGAAGAAGAACATGAAGCCTAACATCAAGGTCGTATCTCAATCCAGCCTAAGCCGCCTGATCGCTGAGAGTGTGCGTGATCAGGTGCCGGTTGCTGTACCTGCATTCACCCAAGTCATCTTGACGCCAAACGTCACCAAGGCCTTGGAAATCGAAGTGCCATTTGTGCGCAATCGCAAGACGGAGTTTATGACTCTGGACGTGCTGCCTGGGTATACCTGGTTCCTTGACGAAGACGCTTATCGTCGCGTGCATGAAGCCATGCGGGAGAAAGACATTGACCTCACCTTCCGCCGCATTCAGCGCTCCGAGGACAACCTCGATCTGGACACAAAGGGCAACATCATCGACGAGAACCATCTGCGCCTGCTCCGTCACCAAGTCGAAGACCCGACGCGCAAGCCAGAAGACAAGTTCAAGGGTGAAGAAATTTACCAACTGCTGAACACTGGTTGCTCGTTCATGCCAGAGTCTGCCGGCTTCTTCCGTCCAAAGCTCGACCTGTCAAACATCGAGAACGCGCACAACTATCCGTTCCCAGTAATCACGACAGCACAAGGTTACAAGCGCATGGACTTCGTGCGCAAAGTGAAAGAGCGTGAGGCCGTCGTAAACTACAAGGTCAGCCGCGGCATGACGGCTGATCCATGGACGGGCAAGGGTAAGACCACAGCGCACTATGAAGACGGTCGCTGGATTTGGAAGTCTGACTACACCGACTACCTTGAGCAGGGTGTACTGCCATCTCGTGCGTTCTACCTGCACATCATGGGTGTTGATCTGGAAACTCTACCTAAGGAGAATGGCGAATGAGTGAGCACGACGAAGACCTGCGCGAGAAACTGCGCGACGCCATCAGCACCACAGTGCGCAGCGAAGGCTACAGCTACGATGCCGACTCCATCCACGCCATCACCGACAAGGTCATGGAAGTGGTGTTCACCTCAGGCCAAGACTCGCCCGTGTACCGCAACATCATCGCCTTCATGAACATCTTGGGCGAGAAGGCTCTGGACAAGACTGACCTCTCGGCGCTCAAGCGTGTACGCAGTTACATCAAGGACTGCGGCTTCGACTGGAAGGCGTTCTACGAATTCGGCCGCACTGAAACTCGCAGGCTGGACATTATCCGCCTGCAGGAAGTCAGCGAAGAACTGCGCGAGGCCATCGACGCCCGCAACGTCCTGCTCAAACTCCGTGGCCGTTACAGCGACGTGAAGGAGAGCAAGGAACTCAACAAGAAGATCAGCTCGCTGGAGACAGAACTCAGTCGTCTCGCCAGCCTGTATCCAGACCATGCTACGGACCTTTGCGAATGAATAGCAGTCAAGAACGCGCCCTTGTAGTCTCAGCCAACCCGCTTGTGTGGCAGATGCACGAATCTAATGCCGTGCAACTCCTTCGTGGTGAAGTGCTGGAGAACGGTAACGTCATGCTGCACACGCGCTCCTTCATGGACGTGCTGGAAATTCTGCTCCCGAAGAAGTTTAACGAGGAGCTCTTCCGTGCGATCAATGGCGGGCTGCGCGAAAAGTTTGAGTTTGTACGTCTCACCTCAATGCGCACCATCATCCGACCCCGTGGCAGCGTGCTGGTGAAAGATCGCCAGCTCACCATTCGGCACACTGTTCGCGGCATCGACTACATTGTGCTCTTCCCAGGCAAAGAGCGCAAGAAGAAACGGAGCAAAAGCTAATGGCCTTCCGCCTCATCATTCGTGGTCACTTGCTCACGCAGGCGCAGTTGAACGCGCTGGTGCCTGTGATGAACAAGGACCTCAACGGCGACTACGCGAGTACCGCCGAGTACCAAGCAGCAATCGAACAGGCCTGTGCGGATGCAGGTCACCCAATCCCAGAGGGCGAAGGCCCTCACCAGAAGGACGATACCAATGCCTCGTAGTTTCCCAAATATGGAAAGCCTCAAGAACAACGCAAAGATGCGCAACTTCCGCCAACCAAACGAGGGCGAATCAGAAGCGGATTACCGTGCAGCGTTTGCAGACTTCCTGCGTCCAATCGACCCTGTCGAGTCTGCCGAAGTGCGCTCCGGCAAAGGTTGGAACGCGCAGTCGCCGCAGGAAATGCTGGCCAACATGGGGTTCAGGCTCTAGCGAGGAATCATGGCTGTAGGATGGGCTAAAGAAGGCGACGGAGTCCTCGAGTCTGAGAACGAAGTCGCCGAGGGTGTACACAACGTCCGGGAGCAACTCAAGCTCTCGGAAGGTAGCACCAAGCAAACTCACTGCATCGACTGCGGTGATGAAATTCTCCCGCAGCGTTTGGCGATCTTCCCGTTCGCCCAGCGCTGCACCCATTGTCAATCGTACCTAGACTAGGACACCATCATGCCTGTATTGGATCGCGCCACCGTTGCTGCAACCCTGCTGGTCAAAGTGAAGACCAAACTCGGCAAAGCTGTTCCCGAGTACGCCAAGAAGATTGCGAACTGGGACCCGCACACTATCGCCGAAGGGCAGCGTGCGCAAGCCGAGCTGGAGAAGCTGCTCACCCAGATGCGTCGCAGCCAGCGCCACAAGCTGTTTGAAGAAATGCCGAAGCTGGCACTCTGGTACGAACTGTACACCACCTGCGACCGTGATACGACGTGCGCTGAACTCACCAACCATCTGGATCGCCCAGCGTCCAAGGTCCGTGAGGAGTATGCAGCCAAGCGTGCGGGTGTACCTGCATGAATCTGTTCATCGTGTTTGCCGCGCGCAATGCCGCGTTCGTGAAGGCGCTGACTGAACAGCAGGTCGAGGAGTATGTGGACACCGTGAAGACTGATCGCCTCAATTGGCTGTCCACTTTCACTGTCGGCCGCAACGTCATGGGCCTGCGTGATATGAGCCGCGCTCAAGTCATCGAGCTGGTCGAGACCATGCCAGGCTACGACGTGTTTAGCGGTATGAGCGAGTGCGTGTTTGTCGTCACCCAGCACCCAATGAGCCGTGACCACTATCGCACCGGCCGTTGTGACCTCGAAATGGTTGACTCGGCGTTGTTGATCGAGCGCCACATCAGTTCGACCGCAATCTACACTGGCTTGATGCGAACCCAACTGGAGCCTGCGAAGGCCCGTGAGTTCCGCACCAAGGCCCGCAAGATCGACGTTGTCCAATAAGGAAATCGAACATGAACCTGTTTGCCGTATTCTTCTTCCCTGTACAGCACCCGATTGCTGTCGCGCCCCACTTCGCCGGCTACATCAAGCAAGCCCGTGTAGGTGAGAACTCTCCAGCTGCGGACACTGTCGCGCTGGTTGTTGGCCGCCACACTGGCAGCGCCTACTCGCATGTGAACGCGAAGGTCTACCACCAACTGGTAAACAATCGCTGGCGCGAAGAGGCGGGTGGCATCGTGCTGATCGGTGGTGTCGATATGAACAGCGTGCAGACGTTCAAGGACCGCTGGTTCAGCAAAGAGGACGATCAGGTGGCGGACGCAGCACTGCGCCACATGAACAACCTACCACCGATCTACACGGGCGAACTGTGCAACTTCCGTGATCCTGCTGCACCGTACTGCGTTGGTCGTGACCCACTGAGCAATCTGGGGCCTCACCGTGGATAACCAGAAGACGTTCCCGATCATCACCAGTACTGGCCGATCGAATCAGGCGGTGCCGTACTCGCTTGTGTTGAGCCACGAAGAGCAGGCGCTCAAGAACCATGGGCAGAGCGTTGCCCAGCTTGCCCGTCGCGGTGGCCTGTCGTGGGGTGAACTGATGTGTGTACTGCGCGACGAGAACCTGTTCTCCACGTACAGGCAGAGCCTGCACCAGAACGAACCCAAAGCGTACCGCGAATATCAACGGTTCATCGAGGAGTTCACGCAGCCGGAAAAGTTTCCCGATCCGGCAGCCTGCCTCGAAGCGTTGCTCAAGTTCATTCCGCAGACCCAGAAGAATGCGGAGCTCCAGCGCGTGGTCGACGATTGCCGTAAGGCTGTCGCCGCCAGCAAGAACAGCACGCTGCGCTATGTCTGGCTCAACCTTGAAGATGGTAGCTTCTCCGAGTCGTGGACGCGCACTGACCTCGCAGACCCAGAAGGGCTTGCGCATGACGTGACCCGTACGGCCCAACCGTTGTACAAGCTGATCGAATATCGTTGCCTGAGCGACGCTGACTTCCAGTTCTCGCGCCACATGAAACTGCGCTAACTGTAAACAGTAGTCGCGTGCAACACCTCACCGAACAAAGGACTATAGCTATGACACGCACCACCAAGACTAAACCAACCAAAGCTGCTGTGGCTGCAAAGCCAACCAAGGCTACTAAAGCGACCAAGGCCACCAAGCCGGTTGCACCAGTAAACAAGTACACGCCGGAAGTATTTGACGACCTCGTTGCCGCAATGCAGACGCACCACGCAGAAGCACGCAACGCACACCGCGGCCCGATGTTCACCGTGAAGACTGACGGTCTGAGCAGCCAGTGGGTTGAAGCCCTGGGTCAAGGTCACAACTGCGATGCCTGCCGTTCGTTCATCCGCCGTATGGGTGGCGCAGTGTTTGTCACTGCCGAAGGCAATCTGGTGTCGGCGGTCTGGCCTGCACTCCCGAAAGACCACCCGTACTACGAAATCGTCACGGCGATCAAGAGCGCTGTCGAGCACGGCCAGATCGTCTCGGCCCTGTACGTACCGAGCGAACAAGCTGGTTCGCGCAGCACCTGGAGCGCACTCGACGGCAACGAGTTTGGTCACCTGAACGTCAAGCTGGTCGACTGCAAGGCACACGTTGCCAAAGACGACGATATCGGCGGCAAGAAGTCGGAAAGCGTCTCGCGCAAGAAGTACCTGAGCAAGGCAATCGTCGAGTGGGACATTGAACTGCTGCGCCGTGGCTTGCACCTTGTGTCGCACGACTCGCGCGTCCTCTACGGCAACACCGTGAAGGACATGGCCAACTTCCTGTGGGAGTTCAAGGAAACGCTGTCGTCGCTCAAGAAGCGTCAGGCCTCAAACTTCGTGTGGAATGCGTCTACCCAGTTCCCAGGTTGGGCAGCGCCTCGCGGTACGGCATACGGTGCGTTCCTGCAGAACCTGAGCAAGATGGGTGAAGACGACGCCATCGAAGAACTCAACAAGCACACCAAGCCTGAGAACTATCAGGTGCCCAAGGCAGAAGCGACCACAGGCAACATCGAACGTGCCGAGCGCCTCGTCAAGGAAATGAATCTGGAGAGCGCGCTGAAACGCCGTGAAGCCGAGCTGAGCGACATTCCAGAGCACGGCTACATCTGGAAGCTGCCTGAGCCTGACGTTGATACGCCGAGCGAAGGTGTCTTCGGTGGGTTGAAAGCGAAGTCCAAGAGCAAGCAGCACGGCGTTGTTCACGGTCGTGTGTCGAAGTCCAACATGACCTGGGAAAAGTTCTTGCGCGTCACCCTGCCTACCGTGCTGTCGATGCGTGTGCGGGTACCACTCGACAAGTTCAGCGGTGCAACCATCACCGCAGCCGTAGACAGCGATTCCGCACCGCTGTTCAAATGGGACTATGACGATGCGCGCAACCAGCTGGGCTTCATGACCTACACCGAGGCGCATGAGCCAGATCAGTGGTCGCTGAAAGGCGGTACCTGGGTAGACGCGCTGGCAGTCGTCAAGCTGCCGTGGAACATGGACCTTACCCGTCGCGTGCCGAAGTTTGTAGACGGTGCTGTGATCGTGGTCAAAGATGCGCGTGACCAGAACGACGTCGGCAACGGCCTGTTCCCAGTCGCGCTGCGTCCGGAGCTGTTTGAGGTGCGTGCTACCATCCAGCAGTTCTCGGAAGAGAGCACGCTGCATCCTGTTGATGGTCAGTGCGTCGCTGGTATGTACGTCCATGCGAACAACCGTCCATTCCGCCTCGAAGTCACCACCAAGACTGGCGTGATCGACGTGACCATCGACCGCTTCGACTAACCCAAGGCTGTATAGAGGGCGCGCAATCGCCCTCTTTGAGGACTCAGGATGAACAAGCTCCAAAGCATGATCCAGTATCCACTCACTCACAAAGAGTTTGTGCGGGTACTGCCGAACATCTGCAACATGATGGGCCTGCGCTACCATTCGTCGAGCGACGGTCCAATGTCGAACAAGGTCTACACTCTGGAGACAGAGGACAAGATCAAGGTAGAGTGGACGATCGACCGCACTGTACCTGCACAGCGCCAGCACCTCATCCGCATCGTCGTGATCGTTGACGAGGAGGTCTCCGAGCGCCAGAGCTTTGAAGAGGCTCTCGATCTGTTCCGCAAGGTCGTTGGCAACAAACTCAACGAGAACCCGATGACGGCTCGCGTGGTTGATACGCTCCACCCAAGCGTCAAGATTCTGCGCATGGGCGAAACTGACGTATCGCTGTTCTCCGTACGCAACCTGTTGCTAGTCAGCGACAACGCCGCGTTCCTGCAAGAGTTTGGCCTGAAGTACGAAGGTCCAACCAACCCGCTGGAAATCAAGCGTGACCTTGAACATCACGCAGTAAGCGCCAAGCTGCGCGTCTGTGAAATGGACGTGGTCGATCCGCTGAACGGCGTGTACATGCTGCAAATGCTGACGGCCACACTCGACAGCTTCCACATGGTAATCAAGGAGGGTGCAGAATGAGCAAGGCGCAAGAAGTACAAGGCATGCGCTCCCAACTGTGGGGTCGTGAGTTGGACAGCGAGTTTGTCATACACCAGTTGAAGGCAATCTTCGAGAAGCACGAGCTGGAGATTCACATCCGCAAGCGCCGTGAGGCGGGCTGCGCAGTCAAGCAGCATATCCTGCCGTTCGCATATCGCTGGACTGGTACCTTCCAACTTGGTGATTACTACTACGAGTTTGCAATCCCGGAAAAGACCATCCATTCGCATAACGTGACGCCGCTGAGCCCCACTCAAATTCAGCGGTTCCTGCGACGCAACTCGTGGTTCACGCGCAAGATCGTCAGTGAGAAAAACGACATTGACCGCCTTCACGGCGTGAAGAATCCTACGCCGGACGTGTTTGATTCGTCCAGCCGTTTCTTGCGAGACGTACTGGATAAGGCAGAAGCCCACGTCAAAGCACTTGAAGTTGCCGCAGCACTACGCGCCCAGCAAGAAGCACTTACCAAGGACACCGCTCCAACAGACCATTCGCAGTTCGGCCTGATCGGCGTTTGCGCTGGCAAGATGGTTCGCGTGCCTGTAGTCCTGGGCATGGACCGTCTGGTGTGCATCAACAACGCGGCGTTCTTCGAGGCGTTCACGTCCGATCTGACTCCGATGGGTCTGAATGACGACGAGTTCCTAGACTTCTTGAGCGATGCCGAAGAAGAGGAAGACAGTGTCCTCAATATTCCGAAGGGCATTGAGCAAGCCTTCAAGGACTGGTTGACGCTTGACCACGATGAAGAAGAAAACATCAAGCTCACCGACGTGCAGGCAGACAAGTATGGCGATCTGGTAACCCTGACGTTTGCTGTCGCTGGTCGCGAACTCACCGTGATCACGTCGCTGCGTGAGCTCCAGAAGATTCCGGCGTTCGATCCGCTCAAAGAACTGAACGACTACCTGCCAAAGAAACCCAAGGTAGCACAAAGCGGCAAGAAAGCCAAAGCAGCGCAAGACGACGACGATGACGACGATACCGACGAAGAAGATTTCCGCTAATACCGCAGCAACTGTAAAGGCACAAGTGAAAGCTCCTGTGCCAGTGCAGCAACCACAGAAGCTCTCGACTCCAGTAAACGAAGTCGACCGACTTATGTCCATGTTCAACTCCCTGTAAGGAATACCATCATGCCTATCCTTGTCCTGGTTGCCAGCGATGAAGCCGTCGCAAAAGCCACGAAGGAAGCTGTAGAACTCAACGTACCGCTGAACCAACTGCTGCAAGAGCGTTTCAGCGAGTTCCTGTTGGGTGATCGTAAACCTGCTGCCAAGGCCAAAGCTGCCAAGGCAAGCGACGAAATCCCTGAGCCGAACGAGCACCAGCAGGTGGTCAATCGTCTGGTGGCCTACGCGCAAGAAAACTACGCGGGCTGCGGTGAGTTCACCTTCACTCAACTGGTTGGTGAGTTCGATCCAGAAGAAACCATCGACAAGCAATCGCGCACCAAGTACGCCTCGATGTTCAGCAAGGCGACCGAAGGCGACGTCGGCGTTGTGAAGAAAGGCAAGAACTCCAAGCAGGTCACTGTGTACGAAGTGGCCTGACATGGAACTGACCAGTGATCTGGTCTCTCTCATGCACCTCCATCGGCTGTCGATGTTCCGGCGCCCGATGGAGGATAGCATCAACCATGTCAACTTCATGTTGAACGTTGGTGTGTTGCACTACGACAGGGAGACGCAGCAACGAGTGTCGGCTGTCCAGATTCAACGTGTGTACACCGACGTCGATCAACAACGGAAGGGCCACTTCAAAGCCTTCCTCCTCGCAATCGAAGCCGAAGCTGTACGGCTCAACTATGGTGTGGTGCGAGTCGATCAGGTGCACAATGAGCACTTGCTCGCATTCCTGGAGCGATCTGGGTATGTGCGCTATGACGACGAAGTTGCACCTGTAATGGTAAAGCGACTGCCGCTTATGGTGAATCACCCATGGAACCAAGACACGCAATAATTCTCACTGGCCTGTTCTGTTTGTGGACGCTGCTCATAATCTGGTTCTCACACAACCGTGCGCAGAAGCTCCGCAAAGATCAGGAAGCCTTCCAGAAGTTCATGGTTGAAAAGAGCGACGAACTCCAAGCGTCCATGAACGAACTGCGCACGCAAGGCCGTCTGGTCAACAACGTGCAACGAGCCACAAGCGGCGCGCTGTGCAGTGCAGCCCGACTGCTGGCCGATGTGGTCATGAGCGTCAAGCACATTGCCAACTTGAGCAATGGTCACGAAAAGAAAGACCAGTTCGACAACCACATTCGGGCGATCCTTGACGCCATCGAGAAGATCGACCTGAGTGCTGCTGAAAACCAGATGGTCAAACTCGGAGAATACCATGACGAACAAGAACGCCTCGAACAATCAGGTCGACGTAATGACACGGCTCGCAGCCGAATCAAACGGGGTGTCGACCGAGCATGTTACCTTAGCAATGAGAAACAAGGTAAAGAATGACCTGTGGCCGTTGATGTACACCGCAGGTCTGGGGCAAGTCCGCAAAGCGGCCGGCCTGAACTAAACGCAAGGCAGTGACGCCCAATGGGATAGCTGCCTTTTATTTGGCCTGTTTATGCACTACTGATTTCAGTAAAGGAGCAGTCATGCTGCGATTCACTGCACAACATAACCAAGAGGTTGTAGCGACGCATAGCTTGAGCAACCCGAGCCGTTGGGAGTCTGTGCTGAACAACACCTTCATTCAGCCGTACGCTGGTGAAGTCATTAAGCTGGAACGCTGGCAGTTCCTCCAGATCATCGTCAACATTAGCGCTGAGTCCCAGAAGCTGCTGGGTATGATCGGGCACAAGATGGGCAACCTCCACACGCTGGTGCACGCCAAACGGCACCCGGCCTACGTCAACATTCGCGTCGGTGAGATTGACGACCCGATGGTTGATCTGATGGAGCTCAACGCCGTGCTGGGTCTGCTATACTCTGCGGCTAAGGGTAGCGACGTGGTCACGCTAACCAACGCGACTACCTAACCTATAATCTTCACCACTAAGTCCTTGTACTACTGATTTCAGTTATGCTATAATGGTCGAGTGAAGCATACTATGCTCGCACTTCATTGGTTATGGACTTAGTTAAGGTAAACGAACATGACAACAAAACTACGCGGCGCACCAAAGCACGTCACCGAGGCAGCGAATCAAGGGCTCAAGGTGAAAGCCAAACGCAAACTATTCGGCCTGTCATCTGCTGACGTCGGTCGCATGATTGGCTTTGATGGTGTTCGCCTGAGTCGCGCCGAGGCTGGCTTGCGAGTAGTTGGCGCCTACGGCATTCTCAACCGTGCCCTGCACTTCCTGAAGGTGCTGGAGCAGAAGCACGGCGTTCGCCCACTCAAGGCTGTGAAGAAGACGCAACTCACTGTGGTCGCCAAGGCCATGGTTGAGCGCGTGTTTATCTCTGGTGCCGACGTGGTCACCGTGCCTGTCTCGGACGTGGAGCTGATCGTTACTCGGGAGACAGGTGCCGAAGTGTTTGTGGTGAACGAGCTGGCGATGCTGCTGGCTGCGTACTGCGCACGTACCAAGACGACCCAGGGTGAAATGTACAACGTCGCCCTCAACAACGGGATCGTGACGTTCACGCGGTCCGCAAACTTTGCACCAATCGCATGGGAGGTTCTGCCATGAGCCGCATTGCATTCCACATCTTCTACGCCGAACAGCGCGCCAAGTCTGGTCTGAACCGTGCAGAGTTTGCATCCAAGATCGGCATCAGCCACGAGACTGGCAGCAAGTACGAGAACGGCGAGTGGTACCCGAGCTTCGCCACGCTGCGCAAACTCGAACGCACCATGGACCAGAATCTGGAGCTGTTCTACACGCCGCCTGCGTATCGTCTGGAGCTCGACATTCTGACCGACGCGCCCAAGGCACTACCCGAAGAGTTGCTACGCATCATTCGCAAGCGTCGTGCGTGCACCTTCAAGTACGTCGGTGACATTGGCCGCACGGGCGCGTGCACCTTTCAGTTTCAGTCGAAGACGCGAGCGCACCTCGAGGAGATTATCGACACTTACTCGGCGAACGACCCAAGCGAAGCCGTGTACCTGAAGAACACCATCAAGATGGTCGACTTCAATCCCGATGACGAATTCGGTGGCGTCAAGAACAACACCGTCGAGTAAGAGATAAGTTTGCCTGTGCGTTCTGCGGAGCGCACAGTTGAGCTGGACTCACTCAAGGAGCAACACATGGACAAGACTAGCCTCCCGAAAGGCATCACGCTCGAAGGCTTCACGCCAGAGGGTAACCTGATTCTCACCAACGCGATGACTGCGTGGCCTGACGTTGTGAGCCATGGCGGCCGCCGGTTCAAAGCGCTGGCAGAAGACGCGAACGACACCACGCGCATCTATGTCCAGACAAGTGGCGGGCTGCCAGACGGTACGTATACCCTGGGCACCGACAGCGTCGGCAATCTCGTACTCGGCATGCAGGCGGGTGAAGCGGTAGACTGGCCAGAGTCGTTTGAACTCGACGGTGTGAAGTATGTCGGCATTCCGTGCGTGCCAAACACCATGCGTGTGTACGCCGTTGCCGAGAACGTCGCGAAGGTTGAGCCGGTAACGCACGACTACAACTTCCACAAAGAACATCGCACCAGCCCGACGGCACTCGCCATGTGCCACGGTGACCGCGAGACCTTGCTGGAAATGACCAAGCAACCTGAGTACGACGTGCGCAACGTCAAGGTCACGATCACCTGCAACGGCTATGACCTGAGCCCTACAGAGTTTGATGCCTGGGTCAATGACATGGTCAGTCGTCGCGTAGCCAGCACCATGCGCGCCAAGGGCCTGCACAGTATCGAGTCGGCCGCACGTCGCCGCGTTATCGACGGTGTTCGTGGTCACTTCGACAGCATCGAAACCAGCATCGCCGAACTGATGCAGGTGATGGACATGCACCGCGACAGTCTCGACGGTATCGGGCGCATGTTCTGGGATCACAAAGAGCAGAGCGAACTGGCAAGCCTCGGCTGCTTTAGCGTCGTGATGCCCAAGGCCCTCGAAACGTATATGGCCGAGCCGTCGCAACAATGGCGCCACAATGCCATGCTGTTCTTCATCGACCTGGTGCGCAACACCTACCAGAACGTGGACGAGTACGGCCGTGAGAAGTTTGAACGCCTAGCGTCGAACATCCGTGCGCAACTTGAAGCCAACGAGTGCGAACTGTTCGACTCGTGGTATGGCGTCGCCAAACAAGGTCACCAGATCAACGTAGCTGAGCTGGTAGAGTTGTTGGAAGCACGTTGGTTGGAAGAAGTGCGACCTGCGATAGATCAACTCGCCACAGAGCCTGATCCGCAAGGGCAGAAGACACGCAAGATTCAAGCGATCACGCGCACCTGCCGTACAGCCGCAATTACCGAATACCTTGAAGGCAAAGGTATCACTTGCAAGAAGGAAGAAGCCGAATGAGTGCTGCACTGCAATATCGCCCATCTGTTCGTCTACACCTGGAAGAAATCGCCAAGCGCGAAGGCATCGTGTTCATCCACGTTGCTGACGCTGGCAGCCGTAGCTGGGGTTCGCACACCGACGAATCAGACATTGACCTGAAGTGCATCCACGTCAAACTTCCATGGGCACGCAGCATCGAGGACTCCATCGAAACCCTGCGCGACGATTCGCAAGTTCGCGTGCTGGGCAATCAAGGTCCGATGGAAGTGAAGATCGACCTGCAATCGTTTGAACTGCGCAAGGCGCTCCAGTTGTTGAGCCGTAGCGACCCAGTGTTCTACGATATGCTGTACAGTCCGGGCGTCATGGCGCAATCGCCTATGGTCCAGTCGTGCATAGAGTCCATCGTGGTGTCGTATCAGAACCGAGCGCTCATGGCCCGACGCTATACGGAAATGGCGTACAACAATCTCTGGCCGGAGCGTACCTCACGCGACCCTGAGACGAGAAACTCACCGCCCACAAAGCGTATGTTGATGCTGGCGCTGCGCTTCCTGATGTTGGGTGAAGCGGTAATGCAGGACAAAGATTACAAGGTGCGCGACTATCCGGGCCTGATCAAATTCCATGTGGCACCCGGGTATGCACGCATGTGGCCAGACGTCATGGACTACAATGACGTGGAAGTCAAACACCACACAGCGATCATGCGCGACTACCTGGACTTCGTGACGCGCAAGCTCAAGGAGAACCCACTGGAAGGCGAGCGCAATCGCGATCTGCAACTCTGCCAACGTGCGTACTCCGCAATCACCAAGCACGTTATCCTCAACTACACTGAATCGCACCTCGACTGGAAGTAACCTATGCTGATCCTGATGTTCCAAAGCCGTGAAGTTCTCGCTCGGCATCTGGCTAAGCAGTGCAAGCGCATTGCAGAAATTTCTCTGATCCAAGAAGACCTCGTGGACATTGAGTACCAGGACGGTGATCGGGTGAAGAAGTTTGTGGCTATCGGCGTGAGCGAATCGCATCTACCGTTGTCGCTCGGTCTGGTTACTTCATCGTCGCTGGCATTCACGGTGCACGGCGATGGCAGTCGCACGCCACACAGCTTTGACACGCTGGACCTGAGCCATCACAAGCCAGTGGGTGAAGTGCTCGACCTCGTTCAGTCCAAAGTCACTGTCGAGACCAAGTGGAGGTTGACCAAATGAAAGCTAACGAAGTAACTACCAAGTATGCTCTGGTCTTTCGCGCACGGCTAAACTTGGGCAACCTCTTGAAGACATTCCAACAAGAGGCTTACCAGGCCAAGTTGACTGAATGTACCCACAAGTTTGTGTACGGCAATCAAGACCTGCAGATGGTTGTCGTTAGCCGCAAGCGCTTGGACACGCCAGCAAACAATCTGCTGACGCCCAACATCCCGCTGCGCTGGCGGCAAGAAGCGATTGCAGTGATCGAGCTGGATACCCTCGCCGGCTACTGCAACGTCAAAGGCACGTTCATGGCGCAAGAGCTAAGGGATGCGATTGCCATGTACGCATCGCAACTGCCTGTGTACGACGGGCCTCTCGGGGTCTTGGTGGCAGAACAGCCAGCAGCCCGACCTGCAACGCCGAAGTACAAGCACGTCCTGATCTACCCGCATCGCACCGACCTGCTGGAGCGCCTGCACAACTACGGCCACGCAGCATACGCCGAAGAGTTCAGTGAGTCCATCAACATCCTGGGCTTCGACAACGTGCTGTACAAGCTGCTGACCGTTGATCTGCCGATGCCGATGGAACTCTGTGGTCAGAAGGACCTAGCTGTGCATGCCGACTGGCGCAAAGACTTGGTCGCAGCGTACCGTCTTGAAAGCAGTCAGGTACACACGGCAGTGCCGCGTGCTGAGAACGATCGTGGCTTGCGCCTGTTTATCAACCTGCTGATTGACCACTTACCGACTTACACAGGACCTATGGCGTACCTGATCGGCACGAAACAACAGTCGTCCTAGTTCAGGACGCGGAGGAAGTATGAACACCAACAGTGAAATGCGTCGCATCACCGAAGTGAAGCAAGGCGCTAGTGGCGGATTCCAAGTTCGTTTCTACTCGCCACAGACAATCAACCAGTGGTTCCCGATGGGTGATGACCGAGAGGCAGCACTCAAAAAGGCGAAGACCTGGCGTAACTCGCGTGAGCGTGAGTTTGGCATTACCAGCAGCGACTATGGTGTGCGTCGCCCGCGTAAGCGCCACGGTAACAGCAAGGCAGACACTGGTGTGTTTGTCGCAATCGGCTACAAGGGTGACCGCTTCTACGCCGACGTCATGGGTGTGCTCAACTACACCGACGAGACAGGTAAGTCGAAGCGCAAGCAGAAGGCTCACAGCATCCTCAAGCACGGCTACCACACAGCGTACTTGCTGGCGCTGAAAGATCGCTGCGAAATGGCTGGGCTGCCGTTGCCGGAAGAAGTGACGATTCCCAAGCTGTCCAGCGACCAGATCGACAAGCTGCGCCAGGAAGGTGCAACGCTCAAAAGTCTCACGGAGAAGGCAACTGTGCCGTGGACGGGTGTTCTGGCATAACTCAATTTATTGAGTGCCAACACTGGAGTATCGAACATGAAACTAATCCAACATGCAACTGTCCCATCGAAGACCACCTGGAAACAGGAAGGTAAGTTGAAGTCCCTGCTGCGCGTCCTACACATATCGCACACTGGCCTGCCGGAGTTTAGTGACGGGGCGATACCCGACGCGCTACTGCGCTTCATCAACGATCGGGCTTGCAAGACCTTTGGTAGCATCACGCTGCGGACTGGGGAGCTCCTACGCAATGCGACCGAGGAACAGAAGAACAAGCGAGTCACCATCCACTACCTGATTCGTGAAGAACAGGAAAGCCAACTGCTGGATATGTTGGAGCGATGGAGTGAGCAGCCGCCTAAGCTGCGCGTACCAGTGAGCCCTGCTGCACCCAAAGCGATGTTGTTTTGCATCGACAAAGGCGAAGAGGCGTTCATCTGGACAGCGACGCAAGGCAGACAGCTACTGGAAGAAACGCTGCCAGTGAGCGCACGCACGTTCCGCCAGAACGGACACACGTTGCGCCCGACTGCAACTACACTCGACGGCATCTTGAACAGCATGGTGCCTGTCGTCGAAGATCGTTACTCCCGAATGGAGAACTAACATGGGTAAAAGCATTGGCGAAATGCTGGACAATCCGATTGATCAGGAAGCCATAGCGATCCTGCAAAACTATGAGCGGCACGCAAACAATGCCAGACAGTTCTTTCTGGCGGTCGCTGGCGAACCTATCGAAGCAGGTCGCGTGGTAGCAATCGACAAGAGTGCACCGCGTATTTCTGGCATGCCTGTTGTCTTTGAACTGCCGTACGGGGCTCAGAATCGGGCTAAGCGTATCGAGTCCAAGAAGCAAGCGCGCCGTGTCTTTGGACTTCCATGTGTGGTGCACGACAGCATTTACATGGGCGACAACCCAGAGCGCATCCTGTTCTACGTCGGTGACGGGAAGCATACGAGCTACCCTATCCACGATGCGCGCGGTTATGGCGGACATATGGACTGGCCGAGTGTAGGTACTGTTGGACACTGTGACTTCGGACCTCCTCGAATTCCAGACGTACACGACCTATGCTGGCGCGACAGCTACCCAACGTACCTCGCGCAATTCATTAAATCGTTAGCACAAGGAACCCAAGCATGATGCTCATTACTCTCCTGTCCGCCGCACTTGCCTATGCCATCGTATGCGCTAGCGGAGAGCACCCACGCATCGTCGACCTGTGGACGTTGTTGAACAGTCCGAACTTGATCTGGCAGTTCCTGTTCTTCACCGTGCTGTTTACGGCACTGGGTATCGCAGCGAAAGAGTACCGTGCCAAGGCTGCGATTCTGCGCGCTGCAATGTCACGTCGCCGTCACCCGAAGCTGCGCAAGCTGATTCTTGCGGGCGTTGGTGAAGGCAGCTTCGCGTACCTAGCCAAGCAAGTGCAGTACGGTACGCAGGGTGAAGCCAACTGGCTGCCTGCCATGAGCACCGTGTATGTGATCTGCCTTGCAGACGAAGTGAAAGAGGACCCTACACGCGAACCCACTGCCGTGTGCGTCCCGTACTTTGAAGGCGCCAAGAACTACTCGCCGTCGATGACGGTTGAGGTGCCGCTGCAAGACCTGTACAAACACGTTCCCCGCCACTTGATTCCGGAGCTGATCTAAATGAGCCATAACGACAAAATCACCGAGGGCTTTGCTCGCCTGTGTGCGGCAACTGGCCGAGAAGTAAGCGAGGTGCTGCGCGAGTTCATGGTGCACACCTACGACGAGTGCAACACGCACGGCATCAAGTTGAATGTACACGTGCGGCCGATGAACGGCGAGAACACCTCGTACCTCGCAGTTGTCGAAGTCGATCCAAAGCGCGTGCCAAAGAACATGGCGTTCATGCTGCCGGAACTGACTGGCTGGCACCTGGAAGAGGACGAGCGCTATGACTTGCCCTCGCTCATTGGTAGGACGCAACTGGTGAAGCGTGGTCGGTGGCAGGGCGTCTACCAGCAGGACGACGATGCGTTCTTCATTCAGGAGCGCGCACTGATGGCCACAACTGGTGAGTTGATTCGCCATCGGCTAGAGCAAACATTCCAGCGCCTGATCGCACGCTTTGGTGAGCACGCAGTTGGCAGCGACGCTGTTTGACTACTGATTGCAGTTAAAGTGTAAACGCAAGGTGAGAGCATGATTACCGAACTCGACACATTCCTCGATGCACCGGAAGCACGCGCAAAGGCCGACAAGGTGATTGAACGCTTGATTGCCAAGTATGGCCAGCCGTTCGACTTCGGTCGCAATCGCCTTGTGTTTGCCAACGACCGTATCGTCTTCAAGTTCCCGCGCAACCTCGCTGGTGAAACTGACAACTGCTGGGAGGGTAGCTGTCAGGGTCCAACGAAAGCACGTGGGAAACGCTTGGTAGTAGACGGGTTCATCTGCGTTATGCAGGAACGGTTGCAGCGCATCTACGCTGACGTACCGAGACCCGAAGTGCTGCCCAAGTGGACAGACAGTGTGGACTGTATGCAAGTCGGTTACGATAAACACGGGTGCCTGAAAGTTTACGACTACGGGCCTCGATAGAAAGGACTACGAACATGAGCGAGACCCTGTTCACCTCGGACCTGCATTTCTACCATGAGCACATCTGCACCTACAACCCACGCCCATGGACGAATGCTGAAAACACCGAGCGCTTGATCGACGTTTGGAACTCGCAAGTTCGCCCGGGCGATACCGTCTACCACGGCGGTGACTTCTCGTTCCTCAAAGCGCGTGAAGTTGATCGCCTTGAGCATCTGGTTGAAGCGCTTAACGGCAACAAGATTTTCATTCTGGGTAACCACGACCACATCGAACTGTGGAGTGAGCTACGCAAGCGCAACCTGAGTCGCGTGCGCAGCATCACCGACAGCAAGTGGATCAAGGTGCACGGCAAAGACATTGCCATGTGCCACTACCCGTGGGAAGTCTGGCGCAATAGCCATTACGGCTCGTGGCATCTGCACGGCCACTGTCATGGATCAATGCCTCAACGCGGGAAGCGACTCGACGTTGGCATCGACAACCACCCACAGCATAAGCTGTTCACCTTTGAAGAAATCAAGGCCTACATGGACGCTCAAGAAGTATGGGCGCCAGATGGGCACAAGGTACGAATCAAGGAGACTGTATGAACCTGTTGGCGCGTATTAAATCGCTGCTCGCTGAACCTGAACCGTCTTTCGCAGATGCTGCCGTGCAGTTTGTGGCTGACCATCTGCTGGACAACAATGCAACCCTGCTTATCACCGACGCCCACATGCGCGAGACGTATATCGCCCTCGTGAAGAAGCTGCGGCCAATGGAGGGAGGTGCGCTCAACGTAGCCAGTCTGGAAACGGTCGGTGCTATGGAGACTGCGATCATTGTCCACAGCCACTTCGATCAGGCGTTGTTGCATGACGCCTTGATGACCGCGAAGAACGTTGTGGTGATTGTCGCTGAGCACAAGCACAATTCGGAGGTCAGCGAGCTGGAGTACACGCGCCAACGGTTTGACCTACACGAAATCGACTTCGCCTACTACAGGCTGGCGGAGAACCCGCGACGGGCCGATCCAGACATTGCTCACCTTGAGATTGAGCTGGATGCCTTGTGCGAGCAACTCAATGAGGTAGATGTATGCGCCAACCTGACTTCCACAACCGAGTCGTCGCCATTCGGAAAGCCATCGGGGATTTCACACCTGGCGAGCTAGTTCGGTGTGAGCGTGACGCAAAGCACGCCCTGATCTGGAAGAAAAACAAAGACACAGGGAAGCAGGTGAAGGAGACGCTCACCACTTCCCAATTCGTTGAGCACTGTTATGACGTTCCGCATTACGATTCCATCCTATCGGCGCTGCGAGCACATGCTGATACTTTCGGTATCATGTATTCTGTTGGCACTGGCACTTACCGCGTCGTTGGCTTTCGTTTTGGTGCTGCGTGTCGTGTCGCTGTTCCTGTCTTCGAAGGCGGGAAAGTGGTTAAGCAACGTTACGTCACGTCCACAAAGCACCTGAACATTGCCGCCAAGTCATTCGACCTGTGCGTGTACAAGCTGTTTGCACGCGCTGTCGTTGGTGACCTGTACGGCTATTACTACCACAAACAAGTCGAACGTCTCTACTGGGACGGGATCATTGGCGAGTTCAGAACGGAAGTGGTTGAACTCAAGACATTAAGGAAAACCTGAAATGGTGCGTACCTTGCTTCGGGCATTTCGGAAGCCCATCCCAACGCGCTCACAACTCAACGATGTACTGGCAGCGTCGAAGGACGTCCTGCTTAACTGCGGTACCGAAGAAGCGGAGAAGACTATCCGTGCAGCGCTGCGTAAGTATCGCCTGCCGGGTCGGCCGAGCATCCGCTTCGTTCCGGGTCGCAACTGCTACCACGTGTCGCTGATCGCCAACGGATTCAGCGGTGAAGCACGCATCGACGTGCCCAAGTCCGTAGGCGGATTGTAAGGAGAAACCATGTTCATTCTTTGCTTGAAAGACTGCACACCTTGGCCAGACAACGGCAACGAAGTCAAGTTCAGGGCAGGCACCGTCTTTGCCGTCAAATCCGTGAACGATGGTATCGCTAAAGTTCGGCAGTGGCCTGAAGACGCAACCTTCTTCGGTCGTGTTGCCAACCACGTGCTCGGGTCTATCGACTACGCGGATATGCCCGAGGTACCGCAATACATCTTCCGTCCAGAGCATGGGCGCCAGACGTATGTAGCACAGCATCATCGCTTGGTACCGTGGATGGAGCTGATGAAGAGGATGCTCCAGAAAACGGCAATGCACGGAATCACTGTTACCCAGATCGTACGGGAGAACGGTAGCAAAGAAAGCTACGCGCTCCACGCTCTGGATGAATTCACCATTCGTACTATCACGCGACTGCCCAGGGGTAGTAAGCCTGAGTTTGAAGCTGTACTGTGGTCCAACGAACAGGCGTACACCATACGCTTCGATCATCCAAAAGAGATTCTCGGAGACCAATAGCCCAGTGACGGGCAGAACACGGAGGGGTTAGCAAATGCGTCACCTGATTGATCGCGTTGTTGAGTTAACCGATGGCCCCGTTGTGCTGCACTCACTGGCTGACAACAAGATGCTGGTTGTGCAGAAAGGGGATCGACTGATACTGGTCGACCTCAACCAAGAACTGCACGCCCAGTTGACCACCGTTGTGTTTCGGGTCAACGGTGAGGTGTACAAAACCGAAATGGACTTTCCAGACATTCTACTTACTGAGGTATAACATGAACCAGAACGCATCTACCCTGGGTTTCAGCGCGATTGCTCCAGACGCCGTACTGATGTTTGATCGCGAAGTGAGCTTGGGCGTAGTCCCTGCTGGCGTGCGAGTTGCAGCCCGCGAGGAAAGCGAAAACACCTACATGATTGTCTTCCGCTCCAAGGATGACGAAGAGTTGGCCGTTGCATCTGCAATCGACTTCTCCAACTCCGTGAAGGGATTCGACACTGAAATCCATCGCCACTTCGACGATCAGTATGCCTACGCCATTGTCATGGTGAGGCCTGTGAGGCTAAAATGAGCCAAGATAAAGTATACCCGTTCAACGACCAGCTCCATCCAGAAGGGTTGTTCGCGGGTGCGATGCTCCCGGCACTTCCACAGATTGCCGTTGCGCTGTCTGTCGGTAAAAGCAACATGGTGCCAATTCGCATTGACGAGGACGACGTCCTGCATCTGGGCATCTTCGCGCAGACCAAGACTAGCCCGATCACTGACATTGTGTTTCGCATCGAGGGTGATGCCGCACACGTCAAGGAAGCGCGTGAAGCAATCGGCGAGTTTGTGAAGTCGGTGGGCGCAAGCCTGCACGACAGCGACAAGCACCTGTGTGTTCGTGAGGTGCACAGCCGATATACCACCACGGTGTTCTACATCGTCCGCTTCTACTTCAACATCGACTTCGATTGTACCGAGCATCCCGAAATGCGACTCGGCGAAGAAACCAGGCCGTACCTGTGCCCAGTGTGCGGTGCAATGCAAATCAGTGGCGTTCCACATATCGCAGGAGATAACCATGACTGAGCAAGTAGACAAGCTGGTAGTGTTCGCAGGCAAGTACACAGAAGCGAAGTTTGGCGAGCTGGACATTCCGGTGTTCCCGCAGACCGAGCACATGAGCGTTGACTTGGTGAACTCCAAGAACGCCATCCAGCCGCTGCGCTACAAGACTGGCGACATTGTGATTCAGGAGCTGCAGGGCGACGTTGCCGAGAAGCCTGTGTTCGACATGGTCTTCCAGTTGTTCGGCACGCCTGAGAACGTCGAAGCCAGCAAGAAAGCCATCGGTGACTGGGCAAAGGCCTGGGTGCCAACGCTCGAAGCTGCAAACGTGCATCTGGCACAGCGCTACCTGTACTCGGACAACCCGAAGTACAAGAAAGGTGGCGAGGAGTATGTTGAAGGTGGTGTGCTGCGCGTGCTCTGGATTCGCCTGTACAACAACGCCGACTTCGACTGCACCGAGCACCCTGAGTTCCTCGGCGGCGAACCGATCGGTATGTACCACTGCCCAGTCTGCAACGATATGCAGATGGCTGGCATGCCGCACGTCAAAGACGAGGAGTAACCCATGGCCGTCATCTTGTCTGACGCACAGATGGCGATTATCAAGAAGGCTCTCCGCAACGCTGACACGTACGGGCTTAGTCTCGCACGCCAAGCGTTGGAGAGCTTGACTGAACAATCGCTGGAAAAGCGCGTGAAGGAACGGTTCAAAGGGTTGGACAACTACGTGGACGAGGATGAAATCCGCACCATGTCGTTCAACCTCAATCAGATGGAGCAAGGCCTGAACGGGGCGCAAGCTATCGAGGTGATGCTGGAGCACGTCACACCGGGCGCGTACTCGCCACAAGTGTACAGCGAAGCATATCGCCGACGCGAAAAGGGTGAGCGCAAGTTTACCCTGCCCAACACAGACGAAACCAAGAAACGTCGTGGTAGCGACGAAGAAATGGAATAGTGTGAAGTAGATAGACAGGAAGTTCTGGAGCTCGAACATGAAAGTACCACCGTCCTACTTGGCGTTGCTGGAAGACATTATCGCAACGTTACCCGTAGACCAAACGCAACCCACCCACTACTGGCTGTACCGCGGTCGAGACTGGCCTAAGCTCTCGAAGCAGTTCCGTGAGGCCGTCGTACAGCGCAAAGAGACGCTGACGGTCACACTGAAAGAGTTTGCCAAGCAGTACAAGGCCTACGACGTCTGGAGCGCGTGGCATCCACTGTCTGGTCTGATCTGCGAAGGCCTGATCTACGATTCGCCAATCGACGTGTGCCACGGCCTGTTGAACGTCGAGTCGTATCAGGAAGTCGAGTACGAGGGTGTCACCCGTATCGCGTGCAAACCCAACAAGCCTGCGAAGGCTGGTGCCAAGTTGTTTAAGGCGTTGAAGACACTGCAAGACGCTGAGGCCTCGCCTGTCGAGTTCAGTGACTTCGTGCTATCCCACTTTGAAATCTGGCGAGGCATGGGGTCCTCCGTGATTCGAGGTGAGCGCACTGCCGTGATACCACCAAAGGTCTACGACACGGCGCTGGGGTTGTTTATCAGCACGCCAAGCGATAGACTGTACGAAATGCCGCAGAGCCTTGAACAGGTCACTGCAACCGCTTTGTCTTTCGCGTCCGAGATTGACGCATCCATCAAACGTAGCCGCAATACCACTGGGGAGTAACACCTTGAACCGTTCCGTATATTCGTCCCGCACCGCTGACAAATTCGTCGTTCGCCTTCCTGATGGTATGCGTGAGCGTATCGCCGAAGTGGCACGCAATCATCACCGCAGCATGAACAGCGAAATCATCGCACGCCTGGAGCAAAGCCTCGTTCAGGAAGGTGCGCTGGGTGACGAGCCGCAATTGCGCATGGACAGCCCAGAGCTGAGCCTGCATGAGCGCGAACTGCTCAAGTCCTTCCGTGCTCTGGACCCACGCAAGCAAAGCGCGCTCGTGGCACTGATCGCACCTGAGGGTGCAGTCGAGCGTGATTGACCGCATCAATATGCTGGCCGTGTACATGCGTATACGGCTAGAGGAACGACGCCAGCGTAAACAGCGTCGGCGCGCCAAACGTGCAAACAAGAAGGCTCAGTGACGGTTGTCATTGGGCCTTTCCTCTTAAGGAACTCGAACATGCAGATGAAGTACATCGTGGTCACGGCAACGAACCGTGATCTGGAGCAGGATTACGAACTGATCCTGTTGTTCCCGTGCGTCATTACCCACAAGAACTTCTTCGAGACCGTCTACCGTATGGGTCGCCAACGCCACGGTATGCGCATCGACGTGGAAGATGTTGTCAGTGCTGGCTTCGTGCGCTTCGGCTCGGCAGGGCTTGAGTGCTACGGCGAGAGTGAATCACTCAACAAGAAATCGCGACCGATTGATACTGCCATTCTCCAGAACCAAAGCGAATACGCCCAGTCATCGCAGGTGAAATACCATGAACGTTTCCTCCGCTGAGATTGTTTGGTGTATCGTGGCCTTTCTGTTCTGCCGCGCGTACATGCTCGCCACCACGTGGATGCTGGTGTGCTCGACTGCCGGTGAACTGAGTCTGCACCGTATGGGCATCACGCAAGCGAACGCTCGCTACCTGAGCCTGTCGTACCGCGATTATGGCAAAGAGGTTCTACGGCACTTCTTCCTGCCACTCGCGGCATTCAGCCCAGTACGTGTCGGTGATGGTCGCTTGGTGGCGCACGGTCGCTGGGGCATGTACAAGTTTATGAAACTCCGCCACATCAAAGGTGACCCGATGGCAATCCCGTTCCGAGAGACGGTGCTGAACGTCGGGTACCACGAACTGCAAAAGATGCCGGGCGCGAAGCTCCGCATGATCGAAGACGGCTTCAAGGTAGAAGGATAAGCACCATGGCCAAGAAAAACCCACTCACCTCGTTGTTGGTAATGCTGCGCAAGCACTACCCGAATTCTGTCCAGCTGGGCGTTGACGAGGACTTCATCTACTTCAACGACTCCAACGTGACGATCAAGGCGAATGCGCACGGCCGTGGGGGTGTGACGTTGCAACTGGGCAACATGGTGCGGCATCACCGCATGCCGACGTACATTCTGGCAGCACTCACTGCAATGCGCCTCATCGAAGCGCAGCTCCGTATCCCGGCGCAACATAATCCAGGGTCGCGCCGACTGCACTTCCATGATGCCTATCTGGAAGCTGTTCGCGCAATCCCAGGGTACGAAAAGGTGAAAGCCAAGATCGACCCTAAGCGCAATCCGGGCAACGACATTGTGCTGGACTTCACCTACGATGGGCGTGCGCTGTTCCGTGTAGACGTTGGCCTGTTCTCGTCCGATCTGGGCCGCACGTGCGGTCAAGGTGCTGAGTGCGCCACGTTCTTCTGCAACAACTTCGGCACTGAGTTTCACACGCTGGAGGAGCTGCTCAAGCTGCTCACGGACGAATCGCGTCCAGCACCGCGTGAAGTGGATGCACAATACGATGGCAACCGCGTGTGCTTCCTCGCAGACTCGCACTTCGCCAGCTCGTTCATCTACCTGACAGCCAGAGGGTACCGCAACTTCAAGGCCCACAAGGTCGTTGTCGCTGGACGAGTGGACAGCAAAGAAACGGTGATCGCCAAGTTCCTGAACAGCGACACTGAACATACCGTGTACGTAGGAGAAGGAACCAATGACTTCTGAATGCCAGTTGGAGTATCTGAAAAAACTCTACCCACAGATGCAGTTTGAATTGCGTGACTTTGGCGGGCAGCAGGCCGTGTACCTGCAAGGCACCTTCATTCGCTTCGATGCCAAGCGTTGGGCGAATGGCGGCGGTACCTACGTCTTCATGGGCGTCGGCGCCAAGCTGCACCCTGTAACCCGACCACGTATGTCAGAGGCGCTCGACTTCGCCCAGCAGCAATGCAAGGCGCTGCGCAAGACGCACTCCCACCAGCGTCAGGAGCTCAACCAGTTCGTCGAGAACCTGCGCGAGTCGGACGTCTTCGAGCCTGCAGAAGTCGAAATGACCATCGACGGCTTCGGTGACCATGCCAGCAATATCCCACGTGTGGACGTGCGCTTCATCGGCGTGGAGACAGTGATCGCGTCGATTCGTTTCCTGCGCTACTCGCCTGCTGACCTGAACGGTGAAATCGAAGTGCTGTTCGGCGACGAGGTGTTTGAGTTTGACAGCGTGCCCAAGGTGCTCGACTTCTTCGGCGGCTGGGAAGTCTTCCGTCGCACGGACCGTCGCGTTGAAACTCACAAGGTGCAACTGCGCGCACACGGTCTTGGCACGATTGCTCTGGTACCGTACAAGGAACTCACCCTGTACGCACCGTACCTGCTGGTGATGCAAGCCAACGCATTCGCTGTCGAGCAAGCGAAGGTGACAGTCACTGCGCAGACCGAGAGTACCTACGAAGGTGCGAACGTCACTGGCATCAACGGTGCGCTGGCTGAAATCTTCACCCAAGAACAAACTCTCGCATACGTGTCGGCGGTAGTGGAACCGTCGCTGCAATGGGACTACAGCTTCAAATAAGGAGAGACAAGTGGGAACTTACAACTACCTGCGTGGCGAAGCAACCATCAAGCCCGAACTTGTAGACGTGGTTAAGCAGATCGTCGAGCGCGAAGACTACTGGCACAAGCTGCCAGTGCCTGAGCACTTCAAGCGTCTGCACGCTTTCCATCTGCTGTGCCTAGCCGATCGCCATCGCTTAGTTCCGAGCGCATTCAGCAACGGCAACAAACAGGCACCAAGCTGGGACGAGCCGATCAAGACACATCTTGACGGTAATAAGCTGGTCTTCGGCATGTGCTTCAAGAACTACGAAAATACGCAGGAAGCCTTCGTTGCGCTGCTCCCGCATCTGGCTACTGACTGGTGGGCTGAACAAGACTGGAGCGACGCCAGCTACTTCATTCCAGACCCAGATCAACCCGAGCGCTACCTGACGCGTTGGAACAGCCACGAAGAAGGCAAGGGTGCTCCAGCTATCGACTTCCAGTACGTGCTCAAAGAAGCAGAACGGGAGATTGAGGAAATCGCCGAGGTGCGCCTGAAGAAGTCGTGTGTCAACTTCGAAGGCTGGACCGGCGAGAGTGCGTTGGCACTGGACGACACCTACCTGCGTGATCCGTGGCTGCTGGGCATCGCACACCACTACAGCCTGCAGTTGAAGAAGAAAAAGCGAGAGCGTGAGGTCAATCGCCCGACGCCATTGCTGGACTTGCTCAACATCATGCCGGAAGCGTTGATGGGGCAGAACGTGCGGATTGAGCGTGCGTCGAATCCAACACCTCAGAATAGCAAAGGCTTCGAGTTCAAGACCACACCCGTAGCCACTTGGCCTAAGCCACACCCGCATCAGATCGCAGAAGGTGAGCGTATTCGCGCCATGTTCGGCGACAGCGATATTGGCATGAACCCATTCAACCGTACGGTCATTGTGACGGAGGGTCCAGTTGACGAAATGCAGCTTGGTAAGCTGGGACTACCTGACCATCTGATTAGCGCGACCGAAATGCTTTCTGGTGGCATCAAGCCTGGGATGTTCTACAGCTTCTCCACACCGCACTCACCGCGCCCGAGCATCGCCGAAACATTCATGCGCACTGCCATGGGCGGCAAGTCCAACATAGCGCTGCGCTTGACACTGGCTCGCCTTGCCATCTTGGCAGAGGGTATGTCACCGCCAAAAGACGCTGAGCCACCACAGGGTGAATCGCTGTTCGAGGCACTGTTCGATTCGTTCAGCAACAACCAGCCGAAGTTCTTCCTGGACTCGTACCCTGCAGGGCTGGGCAAGACTGGCACGGTGACTCGTGGTGTACGCGGCTGGGCTGGTGAGCCGGGGCCTGCTGGTCCAGGTATCTGGGACATTGATACAGGTGCACTGCCACCACCAGCAGCGGAAGACCCAAGCACCAAAGACAAGCTGCAAGGGTTAGCATGGCAGCACCAGCAACGTGTCGAAGCGAAGGCGGCAGCTGCCAATCCAAAGTCGCGTCCATCCAAACCCGGCGCCAAAGAAAAGCGTAAACAGCAGAAAGCAAGCCGCAAAAGGAACCGCTAATGGCTAAGTCAATTGAGTTTTCCATGGAGTGCGTCAACGGCGGGCGTGGCAGTCACGGTACTGTCGGTCAGCTTGACGGGGGCTTCCGCTTCTACGTCTGCCTTGATGGTCAGTATGCTGACACCGTCATGCCACGTGCATCGCTGGTCGAAATGCGTGACGCGATCAACAAGGCTCTGGAGGAAACATCAGATGCCTAGGCGCTACTACAAAGGACGTGTGAGCAAGGGCATGGCGTCGATCCCTGACGGTCCACGCTACTACATCTGGACGCGCTACGATGCAGAGCGCCAAGTGTACGTTGCCACCTTCCCTGACTTGGTAAACGTGGCAAGTGCCGAAGGTGCGTCGATTACCGAAGCGTGCCTTGCTGTGCAGGCCAACTTCAACGCGCTGAACTACAACCCGCCTCGCCTTCCCAAGCAGCGCATGTACACCGACATGGTGAACAAGCCAGAGTTCAAAGGTGGTAGCTGGAGCACGTACTATCCGAAGTTCTCTAGCGTGCGCTTGGGCGACATTGACCACTAGGAGGCAGCTATGGCGAAGATCACGCAGGAAGAAGCTGAGGCAATGCTTCAACGCAACAACATCGCAGTGACGGACGAGAATATCCGTTTGACCATGACGATGGTTGCGCTTGACATATCGGAAGACTTTCTCAAGGACTCATTCAACGTGAGTCCTGAGGTGGCCGAAATGTTTGACAACCACAACCGCCTTCGCGAGAGTGCAAAGAAGTCATTGAAGTCATTCTCCACGCGCATCTTGGATGCACTGCTCGCATCTGGCAAGACGTTGTTGATTACCAACAGCCAGCGAGAAGGTGAGAAGCCTCGTGTCGATGTGGACTTGATTGACAAGGACACTGTGCGCAATATTCTCAGCATGGGACCAAAGCATTCGATAGGAGCGTTCCAGTATGATAGGTCCCGGATTGTTCGATTCAATGAACAAACTGGGGAGACTATCCCTAGTCAACATGAAGGTGGACCGTCCACCAAGCACTAGGAAGACAGTCACCATCTACATCGGCAGGCCCAGTGTGTTGCAGAACCGCTGGCCTACTCCGTACTACGGCACACGCAGCGAAGTATGCGACCGCTATGATCGCTGGCTGGAGAAGCGTGTTGCCAAGAACAATCGCCGCATCATGGCTGAACTCAATCGCATCGCCGATCTGGTCGAAGCTGGTTATGATGTGGTGCTTGAGTGTTACTGCAAACCCAAACGCTGTCACGGTGATAGCGTCCTCAAACAAGTTCGCCTCATATTAAAGAACAGGAGTAAGCGATGAAAGAAGTATTTGTGGCAGCAGCCGCAGCACTGGTACTGGTTGGGTGTGAGCAACAGGACGAGCCACCTACGCCCGAAGAAGAGGCGAAGTACCTTGAAGATCAGGCTGCATCCGCAACTCGACAGCAGATGGCTGCCGATCAGGAAGACCTGAAACAGACCGTTGCCGAACTGCGCAAGAAGGACCCGTCTGTCAAAGATGCCTACTTCACCTACAACGAAAAGGGTGAGAAGGAACTCAACATCGTGCGCGAAGAAGCCAACGGGTCGAGCTCCAGTTCCGTGTGGCCACTGCTCGCTGGTGCGGCTACTGGCTACGCAGTCGCGTCTATGATGAACAATCGTGGTGGCTACAGCGGGTATGCCGCATCGAATCCTCCGCGCTCCTACCAGTCGTATGCTGACGAGGATGATCGTCGCCGTCGTACCAACGCAGGTACCGCAGCGTACACGTCCACCATGATGAACAACAATCGTTCTGCGATTCGTTCGTCGCCAAGCTTCCGCAGCTCGGCTACAAAGGCAGTTATCTCCTCCCGCACCTCGGGAGTTTTTGCAGGTTCGACTGGCGCTCGTGGCGGCGCGCACGCAGTATCTTCTGGGAGCTAAGCAATGCGTATTCAGAATCACCCAATCAATCTGAACCTCGACACCTTGATGGACGAGGAGCTGCCGTGGACCCAGGCGTTCTATCGCGAGGCGAACAGCAACGAACTCAAACAGGACGTGCGCGAATACTTCCAGTACGCCACAGAGCACGCGCACAACATGCCGTTCTACGTCCTCCAGCAGTCGGCCTGCGCCAAAATCGAAACCATCTTCGAGCGCACCTATGCGTGTTTGCACGATGCAGTAGGTCTGCTGTTCAAAGAGAACCGTGCGGTGATCGAGCGCTACATGGGCAGCGAACTTCTGGCCAAGCATCCTGAGTTCCTGGACTATGCGCGCTGGACTTACACGTCGCGCAGTTCGCACAAGCAACCAATCTACGGGCGCTTTGACGCGGCATTCGATCCTGCGACCAACGAAGTCACTGGCATCTACGAGTTCAACGGTGACACTCCGACCATGCTGTTTGAGTCGGTGAACCTCCAGACGCTGCTGTGTAAGCAAGTGACCGGCGACGAAGAATGCCAGCTCAACAGCCTGTGGCCGCTGATGGACGAGCTGTTCGGGCATCTTGGACAAATCCCAGGGCACTCCGCAGTCGTCTTCCATCAAGACTCGTTCGAGGACATGGCGACGTGCGAAACCATCGCACAGATCATGAGCCAGATCAACCCGAACGTGTTCTTCGTGGACATTAACGAGCTGGACTTCGATCACTCGGAACCGTCCAAGCCATTTGTCTTCGGCGACTATCGCCTGGACGCCGTATTCATCCTGCACCCGTGGGAAGAAATGGTCGAAGCTGCGCCGAGCGTATTCTCCAATTGGGGCAAGTGGTGCCAGAACGTCACCTTCTTCGAGCCTGCATGGCGCTGGTTCGCATCGAACAAAGGCATCTGGGCGTACATCACCGAGGTCATGAAGTTTGGCGGCCTGTCGCAGTACGCAGACCTGCCACTGCTCAAGACCTACATGGAGCCGTCGCCGTTCATCAACACGAACGCGCCGTACGTCTCGAAACCCAACATGGGTCGCATGTCCGCCAACGTCACGATCCACACGCAAACCGGTGAAGCGTACACGTCGGAAGGTCCGTACGACGGCACTACCCGTGTCTATCAAGAGTTCTGCCCAGCACATCAACTCAACGGACGCAACGACTTCATCATCGGTATGTTTGTAGTGCCGGACGAAGGCGGCGCCACGTGTACCGCAGCAACGCTGTGCATCCGCGAGTTCAACGGCAAGGTGGTTGGCTGGCATAACGAACGCTGGATTCCCCACTATCTGGAGTAAGCGATGAACCGTATCTCATTGGCAAGTCTGCAACTCACTGGGCTCAACAAGCGCGAGTCTACCGATCTGGTGGCGGTGTTCAACCACGCGGACAACGACGTGTTCCAGACGTATGCCGCCTACAACTTCGTCAACACCGTAGACATTCGCGTGGCGATGAAGATGCGCTTCGATGCGTACATGACCAACAAGGCTGCGGAGCTCTGGAAGTCCGTAGAGGTCATCTGTGACGAACGCAACAACACGCCTGACAAGGTGGAAGAGAATCGGCTGGCAATCGACGTGCTTATCACGTGGCGCAATGGGCAGCACGCGCAACTGCACTACACCTACCACAAGTCGGAGTATGAGGACTTCGTGAAGAACTTCTCCACGAACATGCTCAACGACCTGGATGCGATTCACGCACGGGAGGGTGAATGAGTAACCTTCCCGCAGTTCGATCTGCCGTAGCCGAGCGTGCCAAGCCTCTTGCTGACCTGATCAAGGAGCTGCAGGAAGCGTCGAACGATCCAAAGCTGGAAGCTGAGATTCTTACCCACCTCGACTTCTTCATCCTCAACGTGCGCGCTGGTTGGCAGGGTCGACTTGGGATCACGGACGTCGTTAAACAAAACGACACCATGTACTTCGGCAACGGTAAGCAGTACATTCCGCCACCAAAACGCGATCTAGACATTGCAATGGATAGTGGGTACTCGGAGCAACTGGCTCTCGACATACGCGGCTTCTTTGAAGGTGCGATGCGTGCGATGGACCAGTGGCCGTTCCGTGGCTGGTGGCCAAACACCATCAACTTCAACCATCACTCGCTTGATGGTTACGGTTGCGAAACCACTTGGACGTTCCCGCTCTTGGAGTGTTCGCCAGCGTTTGATCGCCAGATGGCTCTCCTGTCACTGATGATTAACGTCAGCCAAGATATGCAGGACCGCGTGGACGCACTGCTCGCACGCACGAAGGGCATGGAGCTCAGCGGGTTCGAGGCGAAGCTCCGCGAGGTGTGCCAGCACTTGAGCGAGTTCTACTGGCACGTGCTCACCAACCCATTCAGTCCGTGGCGCGACGATCCATTCGCGCAGCCGTATCGTTCGAGCGCACAGCAAGAGAATGGCTTACCACTACATCCAAGGGAGTTGGGCTATGAGGGGTAAAGTGACGGAAGTGAAGTACCCGTGCGTTATCAACAACGGCATCCAGTGCAAGTGTGGCGGCTTGCTCTGGTCCGTCAACCGACTTGAGGACGAGTACGATCACGGCTGCGCAGAACTCGATGGGCCGTGTCCGAAGTGTAAAACAGAATACAAGAAGCCGCACTCTGTTATCCTTGCTGGCGGCGAGTGGCGCGACGACAAGCAAAAGGTCGAGTACCCAGAGCCGTCACCGCCTGCCGATCTTCGCAATGGTGTCCAAGTCAAAATGGTCCCACTGGAGGCATAATGCTTATCAACAACAACACGGGAGTCGCACTGACTTCCCGAGACCTGCAAGACTTCCATCCTGCCGAACTGCGCTATGTGTACGTGCTGGACGGCAGCAACTCTACGCGCAACAAGCTGGTGGAGCTGCGCAATCTGCCGTTCGACCTGCCTGAGATTCAGCGTCGCCAAATCCCGCACCCGCTGGATGCCCGCTACGGTGAAGTGCCGGCCGATGTTCTCGCGTTCGCTGCGACGGTTGAAGTGCCTGAGTTGGTTGACTTGAGCTGGATCGTGCTCGACACGGACAGCAATCGCGTTATCAAGGCGCCGGAGTTTAGCTCCGACTATGACACAGTGGTCGTCCAGCTGTACAACTTCGGCGTCGAGCGTCTGCCGATGACCGCAACCAACCTGATGAAGTTTATCGACAACATCCGCAAGCGCTATCACAGTGCGCGGGAAGAGCTGATGAACACCTACGGGTTGGAAGTCGATCCGCTGACTACCAAGTTCAAGCAGGACAACGTTGTCGCCATGTCGCTGGTGATCGAAGAAGACCTGCAGAAGCTCACGTGGGTCGAGAATCACCTCAAGCGCCTCAACAACAAGAACCCGAAGATCGCTTCGGCTGACGCGGTCGAGCGGGTACGGAAAGCCTACAAATGAGCAAAGCCAACTCACGGTTCAAAGACCGCATAGTCCTGTTTGCTGTGAGCCACACGTTCAAGCGGGTGTACATTCTGCGCAACGTCCCACGAAAGATTGCCCGACGTATGACGGACAATGCAGGTAACTCGGGGAAGATTTTGCTCTGCCTGTACAACCAATGGTTGGATGTTGAGGAGCGCCGTGACGTTCAGTGCGTGCGCTTTGCCAATCTGCTGTCGAAAGACTTCTACCGCGCAATGTATCGCTATGTTGACCATGGCATTGAGCTAGAGTCGACCGACGAAGGCTTGGATAACTATCAAGTCGTTGGCGATTCGCGCGGTGTGTTGCAATACAAACGTGCGACCGGGTGCTTCCTAGATTACATCAACGGTTGGAAGAACGGTCACGTCGAAAGGATTTGAGGCATGAATTTTAAGCGAACCGTCTACATTCTCGGAGCGATGCACTACGGCTTGGATACGCCGCAGCAAATTGCAGATCACTCCGGGCTGGAGCTTGTAGCAATCGACAGGTCCATTCGAGACCATGCGAAGAAGTTTGGCATCACCTTCGAAAAAGATTCCGGTACCAAGCTGCGTGCGACGTACCGCTACAGCGTGACCGACTGGGGTGCATTGAATCCTGACTGGGTGCGCGACAACATGGACCGCATCGCGGTTGAACTTGACCTACCGAATATGGGTGAACGGAAATGGAAATTCAATTAAGCGCCAACACGTGGATCGACAATGACGTGCTCAACCTAAGCGAGCATCAAGTGGTAGAGCTCCAACGTATCGCGAGCCTGCCTGGGTTCAGTGGCTTGCTGGAACCCAACTTGAACCAGCGTCGTTCGCGCGGTCCTGTTGTCGTCACGTACCTCAACGGCAGTCGTCGTGTGCAGATGCTGCTGGGCGTGTATCGCACAATGCCGTGGCCACAAGACCAGCAGTTCACGCAACTGCACCAACGTGACGTAGCGATCAGCGCGCAGAAGCTGGTTATCCTGAAGGCGCTCAAGTCTCCGTTCAATCAGGAGCTGGGCAACTCGCTGGAAGAAAGTACGGCGCGTGTGCAGCGTGCGCTCCAGCAGGTCAACGCTATGGAGACGATCAGTCCACTGAATGCGCTGGAGACGGCTGCGGTGTTTATCCATCATGCCAACTTGAAGCTGGCGTTCAAGGTGGTCGAGGATATTGACGAACAAACAGGGGCGCGCCGACATGGATAAGGTTGCTGGCGATACCGAGTTTGAACAGCACGCCCGTGACGTTCGCCAAGTTGAGTTCCTTGCGTACCAAGCAGCGCTGCTCTCCTACGAGGGTAACCTGCGAGAGACGCCTGCCGACACGTATCACCCGCTGCCGCCGCTTCCTCCCAAAGGCTTGCAGGATGCGCTGTTCACCATCAAGCAGTCTCAGGAGTACATCAGCAAGCAGTGGCGTGGTGGAAATGAAATCAACGGCATTCCCACTCGGCGTGATCTGTACCTTGAACTCTGGACGATGCTCGAACGTCACAAAGAACTGTTGGCGCGGGTTTGTGGTGTGAAGATGCCACGCGTAGATGACGTGCATGGCTTCCTGCACACGCAGCGCAACCTAGACAGCAGCGAGTTGATCGCAGAACGTCTGGCCGAGTTTGGCAACCACCACTACCTGCACAAAGGTGACTTGTACGGTGATCTGCGCAGAGCCATCGAGGCAATCGACCCAGCCGCTCGCGTCACCATTCACGGTAAGACGCGAACCATGTGGGTGCAGACTGAGTACATCCTGCTGGCGATCGGGTACATCGGCGGTGGTTATGTGCTGGCTGCGGACGCTGACATGGAGCTACCAGAGGGTGTGCAGCGCTTGAGCTACAAGACCTTGATCACGGAGTTTGCTGTCCGTGCTGAGGAGTGGAAGAACCGTGACGAAGATACGCCGCTGGATCGACTCCTGCGACGTGAATGACCAAAGGGCGTGTGAGGCTTCGGCTTCCGCGCCCTTTTTCGTTTGGCACTAATTTATACCCATAATTCCATCAACCGGAGCTTTGGGTAATGATCGCAGAAGCGCTGACACAAGAAGACCGCAACATTCTGAGCAAGATGCTGGAAGACATTAAAGCCATCAGCGTGGTCAAGGAGCCAGGGAAGTATTTCGCATTCCTGAAGACAGCCATCAAGGTAGCACAGCGTCGTGGTGCAGGCAGCTACGCGGATCGTTTCACCGACATGCTGCTGGGCGCGCAGCTCCAGTATCGGGCATACGAAAAGCGCCGTGACCAATATAACCAGATGAACAAATCAAAGGTGGCATGATGGAGAAGACGACCTACACGTCGATCACTAAGGATGACCTGAACATCCTGGAAGCCCAGATGGTCGAACTGTTTGGCTGCACTAAGCTATGGCGTGGTGATGACGGCAAGCTGTTTGCAGAGGGTGGCGGGGACACGTGGTCGGGTGGGGAGTCGGACTTCAACTACGGGCTGCGCATTGCGAACAACCTGGGCTTTCGCCAGTATCAAGGGTCGAAGAACAACTGGGAGACGCGAGTGGGCTTCGTACAGAAGTTTACCACGGGTACGGTGTGGGCTGATTTCAAAGAGACAAAGGGTTGCAAGGAAATGGGATACCACACGTATCTGCGGATTTTCAGCAACTAAAGGAAAAGGGAGCCTAGGCTCCCTTTTTCAGGTCTACGGATTAGCGCAGACGTTGGATGCGGTCTTGGTAGACCTTGATCTTGTGCCGAAGTTCCATGTTCTCGCGGGCATACTCCCACGCATGTTTCTCACCAGCTTTCGACGCACGGGCTTTACCCTTATCGCCAGTTTGGTCAGCAATGATCTTCTTGTTGTGCGCGATCTTCTTCTCCAGCTGCGCAACCATCGACTCTAGCTTGTGGATACGATCATCCGCAGCCTTGTCTCGGGTCTTCTTGTCAGTAGCTTTGCGCTTCTGTTTGGCGTAGATGGAGTTTGGATGGTCCTTGACGTACTTGTCCTGCTTGCTCTTGGTGAGCTTCGCAAACCAGTTGCCAATGTTGAGCGCCTCAGCGCGATTACGGGCCCGTCTCTTTGGACGAGTCTTGGAGCGGCGCATCGTGGCAGCCATGTTAACCTCGCTTGATCTTCGCTAACCTCTCAGGGAGTAGTTGTTTCACCCTGATCTTTTCTTCGTCGCTGTAGCCATTCCAGTCGCGCACTTCCGCGAGAGTTCGGCCACACCCTCTGCAATCCTCGTCACTCACACAATGGCTGCAACGGCCAACGCACGGACTTCCTGTGGGTGTATCACGATTTCCCATGATGCTCATGTTGCAACGATTCCCCATGCCATGATCAGGACTCTGATCGAAGCAGCAAGGCGAATGGACGTCCACGAACCTCCGAGAGCAATGGTACCAGTAGCGCCACGCAGCGCATACCCTGAGCCACTGTTCATGTTGAAACTGGAGTTCATGGTCGCCCATATCCTGTCGTAGACGTTTGCTTGTGCCGCAGCAACTGCGGTCACGCTGACGTGCATCGGTGCAGATGCGAACTTGGCAGCAGACCAATCAACGGTGAAGTTGCCGTTGGTATCTGTCACCGCCTCGCCCATCCAGACTCGCAACGAGCCTGACTTCAATGCACCGTCCTTCGTGTACACGGAGATACCAGGTAGAATCTCCTTGTTCGTAGGTACGATCACCTTGCCGTTGATCTTCATGCGTCACTCCTTGATCGGTTGTCCCTCGGCGAGTGTGTTGCTGATGAAGCGGCCGACGACCCGACTCACTACACCGACGACGTTATCCAGCGTGGTGTGTTTGAAGTGCTGCGCTTCGTGATTGCCGTGCATGTAGTCCCAATGAACAGTCACTTTCTCGGCAGTTGGGTGTTGGCCCCAGTCCTCGATACGCAGACGCAAGGTACGATCATCACCCTGCTTGACGATCACGTTGACGGTGTTGTCGTCTGCGACGTCCACTTCACCAGCGTTGTCCACGATCACGGGCAGCGCACGCACGAACTGAGCGATGTTGTCCATGTTGCTGTTGGCTGCAAGGCCGAGCATACGCTCTTCCTTGAGAGCTTTCAGCATTGGACGAATCAACTTCGGTACGGTCTTCATGGCGTCTTTGTACGAGAACCACTTACGCTTGCGCAGATGCTTCTCAGGCCAGTCTTCTGTATCGCGAGTGTACAGCATACCGTACATCGTGACCTTCTGGTCCTTGCCCTGCTTCTTGTACTCGTACTTGCCAAGCGTGCTCAGGATGCGACCTGTAACACCCGCCTCTTCGTAGGTCTCCTTGAGCGCCGATTGCTGTGGCGTCAAGTCAGGCTCTACGCCACCCTTGGGGAATACCCAGTTCTTACCGTCGCTCGACTTGACCAGCAAGATTTCGTAGTCGAACTTGCGGTTGTAGCGGAAGACGACGCAACCACTCTGTTTACGCACAGCCATTTTCAGGCTCCTTCCAGGCTACTCGCGGAGCTTCACGCGACTCGCGGCGCTCTCGCAACTTGGTGAACAGATCCTCGAACATGCGGCGCACAGCAGCGAACGGGTCATTGTCACTGGCTTCGGCAGTCAGTGGCTCTGGCGCTCCTGCATTAGGCTCAGCGACAGGCGCTTCGACTGGGCACAGTTGTTCTTTCGGGTCGTGCCAGACACCTTCAGGATCGAGAATCCAGTTGTCTGGAATCACGATGCCACGATCGAGGTCTTCCAGTCGGCGATTGGCAACGCGAATCTGGTCGAGCGCCTTGTTGCGGCAGATACGCAGGGTGCGTTCCCACTCAGCGACGATATCCTCGTAGGTACTGACGAAAGTGCTGTCAATGTCCTTGACGGTGATGGCGTCGTAGAAGTATTTGCCAGTGATGTTCCCGTCGGTGTCCGACTCGGCGCACTGCAAGGCTAGATCGTAGGTGACCTTGGAGCCGCTGAACTGCACCTTGTCGATGCGACCCTTGAGCGCCATTGCGTCTGCTACTTCAGGACGCAGGTTCCACATATCGGGATAGAAGTAGACGATGGTGCCAATCGCGTAACGGCTCGGCAGTGCCGAAGCAATGGAGATAATCATGGGATCACCCTTGAGCAGGTACCAGGAAGTCTTCACGGCCGTCGCCGTAAGTCACGTAGAAGCCTTTGCGATTCAGCGGATGCTTGGAGATATACTCGGCATCCACGTCAACGAAGATTTCTTCGTCGTAGGCGCAGAAGATGCGATGACCTTCGATCTTGCCTACTGGGAAGATTTCCAGAATCTCGTCCTCGTGAGGCTCGGCTGCCTCGGTCTGGTCGAGGTAGGCGTTGGAAACAGTGACGCTGATCAGGTCAACCTGCTCGCCTTCTTGAACAGATTCCACATCGAGGTGTACTTCGATACCTTGGCGGGTAACGATCACGCTCTCACCACTTGGAGCGAGTGCAGCGTCCATGAACAGGTCGCGGACCTGCTGCATGTCTTCGATGGTTGGTTGCCAGTCTTCGTTACCTTCGACTGTTACGTGAAACACATCGCGTTTTTGCTGAGTCATGGTAATTCCTTGATTGAAGTTATGCAGCTTGAATGTCTGCTGTCTTTGTATTCGGGAACGCTCGACCAGTACCCCAAATCAAGCGGCAAGCGCCATTTTGTGCAGCAGTTCCAGGCCCAGAGGAGCCGGCGCCATAGTAAGGGCCTGGGGACGAACCTGGGACACCGTGATCAGACCTATTAAGCGGTACTCCATTTTCAGCCTTACCTTGCAATCCAACACCGCCACCTATGTAACTACTACCTCCGGACCCTGGCATTGACACACCAGTACCGCCACCGCTATCGACGTCTGGAGCACCACCTATATTCCATGAGTAATAACCAGAAGTACCGGAACCGCCGTTACCTCCTTTACCGCCGTTACCTGTGTAGCCTGCTGCTCCGCCGCCTCCGCCACTTGACGCATCATTCGGACCAGACCAAGAACCACCAAATCCACCATTACCACCGTTGCCACCACCTTTGTTTGTCAACGACACATGATGGGTGTAAGTACCTCCAAGGCCTCCAGGCCCACTGCCATTTGAAAACGACCCTGCGCGTCCATGGCGACCAGATGTTGCAGCCATAAGCACGACACCTTTGCGGGATACGCTAGTCACCACGGTGCTAACAGCATTGTATATGGCCGTAACTTGCGAGGCTTGACCGACCACGATATCAAGAACTTCGCCGGGTGTTACTGGAATTTCGTTGGCCCAGCATAAGGCACCACCGCCACCGCCACCACCCATGCGGCGACCATTTTCTCCGCTGCCTGCTCTACCGCCAGGGCCTACGCACACGGCACTAAGCATAGTGACCCCGTCGGGTACAACGAACTGTCGAGATTCGAGAATCGTGATCTGGCCAATTGGTTGTCTTGGGACCAAGCTGGGGGATTGTCTAGGAATTAGAGTCAGCATTGTACTTCCTGTGGGTGCCTTTAACACCCGTGCGTCGCATCTGCGAGGTGATCGCCGTAAGGAAGGCACCGTTCCAGACAGCTTTAGATCATGTTGCGTCAGTTTTCGATTACACGTTTGGTACTAGGCAGCTTCTGTAATGTCCGCTGTTCTGGTTTTAGGGAAGGCGCGACCTTTACCCCAGATGAATCGCACAGCGCCACCTTGAGCTTCCGCACCTCCAAAGAATGGACCCGGTGGGGAACCGTTAGCTTGCGCAGAGTATCCGGTGAAGCTGCCTTGACCGTTTGTTCCTTGGCCTTGCAAACCTACGCCTCCGCTGGCACTACCCTTGTTGGAGCCGCCGCCTCCACCTGCACCGACACCACCGCCGACCGAGCCATTAGCAAAGCCACCGTCACCCGCATATCCACCAGCGCCACCAGCTGAGGGTGGAGCGCTACCTGACGTCATACCGTTAGAGCCCGCGGCACCCTTACCACCACCCCACGTACCTGCAGGCAAAGTAGATGTGAACGTACCGCCAGCACCACCCGTTCGCTGGGGAGTGCCGCCATTGGCTGAGTTCCCATTGCCGCCATTCTTACCTGCACCAGCGCGCAGTATGACGGTGCCGTTGACTGCGATGGTCGTATCTGTCTGACTTCCAAGGGTACCAATCTTTACTTCGATGGTATCACCAGGGTTAACAGGTAAGGAGTTTGCCCAACATAGTGCACCGCCTCCACCAGCACCTGCGAAGTAGGTTACGCTGGGAAAACCAAAGACATAGTTGGCACCACGAGTACCACCTGATCCCACCGCTACGACGCAAAGATTCTCAGCTCCGTCTGGAACAGTGAAGGTTTGCGAAGAGGTCAGCGTCTGCTGTCCAACAACCGTCGATGGCATGCTTGACTTGACTGGGATTAGCGTGAGCATCCGTTCCTCACTTTTCGATTACACGTTTACGGTTGGAGAGCGTGCAGGAAACGCTGATCCAATGTTCCTTGTGCTGCAGGACGTCGAAGTCCTTGAGCGATTTGATGAACGCGAAGATGGCGTCGTTATCACCACGCAGGCATACAGCTTGCGCGGTGTAGTGCTGCTTCATCGCCAGATACTCTTGCCACTGCTGTTCGCGGATGGGCTTCTTGTTCTCGATACACCACATGGCGAACGCTTTGCGGCTGTACTCGCGCTCCAGGTTCTCGCAGCGATACCACGACGTGATGTACTGCGGCCCAAGCTCAGCCCACAAAGGCTCAAGCACTTTCTCGGCAAGCAAGGCCGCGTTGTCTGCGTAGTCCTGATTGGGTACGATGTTGTCGATGCCAAGGCGGAATGCCGTTTCGTCGAACTGGACGTCGTACATGGTGAAGCTCTTGCTGATCTGAATACGGTTGTCCATTACATCACCAGGAAAATGCCCATGAATATGATGACTGCCTTGTGGATCAGCAGCTCGGTTGTGAGTTCGCGGTACTGCTGGCGTCGCTGGTTCTCGGTGTCAGCGTAGCGCTCTGCGTAGTAGTTACCACGTTCCTCTTCCAGCTTGAGATTCTCCAGCATCAGGTTGCGCTGGGTCACCAAGCCGTTGTGCGCTGTGAGCAGTAACTGCAACGCTTCGGTGTTCTGCTTGGCTGCTTGCCGATAGGCATTCAGTTGGTTCATCCCAGCAGTGTCCAGAGTGGCGAAGCGCTCCTCGCCAATCGTCTGAATCTTGATCTGGGGCACCGCAGGTAGATCGACAGCTTTGGCGTTGAGACTGTCCACTGGAGCCAACGCGCTGTAGCGATCACTCTTGTCTGGCTGCACTTGGGTCATGCTGCACCCAGTGAGTACGCTCAAGGCGAGCACTGCCAATACCATTTTCATGTTCGTTACCTGTGCGAAAACCCGCAGCACGGTCAGCACTGCGGGTCCTGGTTATGCGCTTTTGGGCGCGTCGGGTAGTTGCTGGACGATTTCCTGCATCTTCGCCTCTTGCACTTGGATCGCAGCCTCTTGGCGAGCGATCACGTCAGCGGCAGCACCGGTCACAGGTACCTTGTTGAGCAAGTTGTCGCACGCAAAGCCAATGGCCATGTACGTCAGCTTGGACGACTCAGGGTCTGTGATGATGGTGAACGCAAACGCTGCAATCGTACCGATGATGGCAGTCTGCGAGCGCACTGGGTTTGTGGTCCAGTAAGCCAGCAGCCCGATATCGAGTTCACGACAGCGCTTTGCCCAGTTAATGAGAACGCCAATGACAACGCACAGGAAGTACGTCAGTGCCACGGCGGGTTCGACACCAAGTAGCCCTTTGACTGCCTCGGTTATCATGTTGCACGCTCCTACTTATCCTCGTTCCAGTTGCGCACAGCATCGTCCAAACTCTTGTCGGGAGTGACGGGCTTTGGAGCCAGGGTCTGTTCGATCTGCGTGTGTTGGTCCTTTATCACGACCTGCTGTTGCTCCAGGTCTTTGACGTTTTCATCCGCCTTGGTCATATCTGGTGGAGGTGGAGCAGTCACAGTTGAGCTACTACCACCCTTGGGAAAGGCGCGCACAACAACCGCTACTGCCACCCCGAGCAGCAAAGCTCCCAACCACTTGAGCCACTTCACGGAAGAAGTCAACGCACCTTTAACGTCCATAGCTATTCACCTTCTCGATAGTGCTGGTGAGACGCACGCTTGAGCACCCGATGGAGCCGGCGAGCCAGATCACCTTGGATTGCCCGAGATTGATCTTCAAACTCAGGTTCACGATCAGCTTCCTTCTTGCGCTTACCCTTGGGCAGTTGCTTCTGGAGCTGGGCTTTTACTGGTGGTAGAATATCGAAACTCACGTTCATGGCATACGTCCGAAAGGATAGTCCATAGCCAAGCATCTGACTATGGACTAAATTATTCAGCCTAGTTTGGACCGACCCTTTTGGGCAATGCGGAAATTGCGGAGTGAAATGTCGCTACTCCACACGACCTGACCACTACTCCCACCAAGACGACGGTTGAAGTACATGACAGAAGGGGTGTCCAGCTGAATGTCGATCGGGAACGCGGACTCGCCGATCATCACACCGTCAACCCAGCATTGCATCATACCGTTGTCACGGGTAATCTGCATTTTGTACCACTTGTTCATCTGCACTGGGAAGTCGTACAGGCGATAGAAAGTCGCGTTGCCTCCGTGGTCGGTTGACAAATAGAAGTAACCGTTCGTGGTGTTGTACTGCACTTCCCAGTTTACCAACTTGCCAGGAGCAGCCCAAGTACCCCAATATACCAAGGTAATCATGGACGTGCCCGATTGAGATGCAGCCGCAGCGCAGTTGAATTCAATATCAACTGTGAAATCTGTGGTGCCGAACACCATAGAACTTGACGGTTGAATTGACAAGTACGAACCTGCAGGTAAACGGACGAAGCCGTCGTTGTAGACAGGAGAGCCATACGCCGACACGAAGGTCTCCAACTTACCATTTGTTACCAGAGGAATCACGTCAGGAGTGATGAACTCCAAGACGGGACGCCAAAGTTGGCTTGCTACAGCGCCAGTGTTCGACGATATACCAGCGATAGCGTTGTTGGTACCACGACATACACGCGATGTGGTTGTTGTTGACAGGTACTCTTGGCACCATGACCCAGGCACATCCAAACCCAGCTCTTCATTGGTGAAGGCAGCCCAACGAGTAGCTGCTGAGGCGCTCACGCTCACGCGATTCATCAGCAACGTCCACTCAGACACAGACGCACCCGCAGCACCGTTGCCAGTGTATGGGTTAGTGTTGGAGCCTGTGGGAAGGCGAACGCGGAAGTGCCCACCAGCAGTCGTGATGCGTTTGGTCTGCTGCACAGGGCTGGATGAAGGCAGCGGCTGCACGCCAGTACCCGTCTCCAGGCCATAGACAGCACCTGCTTGGTAGAGTGCCTGCCACGAGATACCGGTGCGCAGTGGCTTCTTCGGAATAAACAGGATCTTTCCGTCGAGAGCAAACTTCAACCACGTAGTGTCAGCATTGACGGGCGTACCTTCAGTGAGTCCAAGGTACGCCGCAAGGTCAACACCTTGCATGACTTCACTCATAGGCACTTCACCGAAGTAACCCTGATTGAAGTTACCCGCGATCGGCTTCTGTGGACCTGGGCCGTTGTATGGTGTGCGCACGCGCGGCAGTGCTACACGCGGACGCCCGATGTTACCGTTGTAAAGCGCTTTTGCTGCAATGCGGATGTTGGTGACGTGTAGGGCATCCGAGTTTGCCGGAAAGCTGTCCCAGTTGTCACGCAAGCCACGAAACGCCGAGTTGTTGATTATTGGCAGAGGAGCGTTCATCTGCCCAACAAGGTCACCGTCGAAGTACATGGAGACGATGTTACCGACCTTCTCTACTACGACATGGACGTCCGCACCGTACTTCGGAAGAAGCCTGTTGGCATTGAACGCATACGTCGAAGTGCCAGAATAGACATAGGCAAACTGGAGTTGCAGCGCGCCTGTGAAGAACAAGCACCACGAGTTACCGGCTTGCCCACCGTACGCCCACTGTGTGATAACGCCACACTGCCCGTTACCCATAGCTTGAGTGATGCGGAACTTGCACTCAATGGTAAAATCACCTGCACCAAAGTACGCCAATGGTGCCTCGAAGCGAGACGACGAAGGCTGCTGCGTGATGATGCGATTCCACTGCATCGCAGCGGTACCAGAGAGCGTGAAAGGCTCGCGGGTGATTTCGTTGACAAACTCGTTACGACGGAAGCTGGACTGGAAGACAATGCCACGCTGCTCTTCCTCAGTGTACGTCTCATACACCAGAGCAGGCAGTTCCGTTGGCGGAGTAAACGGGCCATTGTAAGCGGACACGCCGCGCATCATGCGAATGTTCCAGCGTTTACCCGTGGCACCGCGACGGATGTTAACGAATTCCGTCGAAGTGAACGCTGCTGTATTGTTGTTCGCAACGTAGATAGGTACACCGTTTAAGTAAATCGTCAACACTCCGGCAACACGACCCACGGCGAAATGGTTACTCGTGTTCAGAGCGATCTTGAAATTTGTGCCTATCAGGTAAGGGGCGACGCCTGCACCTGTGGGTGTCAGCATGAAGTAGATGGCAAGATCACCAGCTACTACCAAGTTGAAGGCGCGGTTGGAGTCATCTGCCGCAGTAGTATCCATAGACAAAATACAGCCGCCGAACACGCCGACGCTACTGAAATTCGCCCAACCTTCAATGCTGAAATCTTCACTTGCGGTGATGTAAGTTGGTGGTGTGCCGTAGAGGGCAGCTGCGTTCTCGTTAGTTGTCAACACGGTACCGTCAGCTTCAACCGTGGCGCCAGAGCCCAAAGTCAACAAGGTCTCACTGGCTTCATCCAGAGGCAGTCCTTCCTTAAAGGTTAGTTGCGACCAGACGTACTGATTGTTAGGCGGTGGGCCTCCAGTGCTGCGGGCTACAGGCCACGGAGACAGTTTGGGGATGATAGATAGCATGGCGAATTCTCTTTAACTTGAAGCTGTCTTTGTGAGACGGGCTCGTCCTTGAGCCGTCGTCATTCCCTACACGAAGTCGAAGGACACCATGCGCCCTTCTTGCAGCGTACCCCAGTACGAAGCAGCTCCGCTCCAGTACACGGACGTGCCTGTACCCATTGCAGCAAGCGGTGTTGTGAAGCCGCTGTACGGCTGACCACTTAGGTTACCGAACTGCGTACCGTTTATCTCCAGCGTGTTTGTCCACAGAGGAATGTCTGGAGTCGGTGTGATGTTCGTCACCTCCCAGCCGATAATCATGTAGTTATTGCGGTCAATGAACAAGCCTTTGATACGGCGCACAATTCCGCCAATCTGCCAGAGTTTCTGCGAGCAACTGCCCAACGAAATCCAGCCGACTTGGGACGTGTAGTCGCTATTCTCCATGTAACCGTAGAGCGTACCGACACCACCTTGATGGAACCCGAGAGTGATGTGAGGCTTGGGCTTGCGCACTCGTGGATACTGCGGGAACTTAGGCACGTTGCCTTTGTACTGCGATACCTTAGAGCAACGCAGATCGCGCAAGACGCCAGCGTAGGAGCTAATGTCACCTCGCTGAATTGCTGTAGGTGATTGTCCGAAGTCGCCAGCGTAGGTTGCAGTAGCACTAGGCACGCCATCGACATACAGCGTGATGGTAGACCCAACGCGCTCAACAACCACGTAGTATTCCACACCAGCGACAACCGTGATGGTTGACTCCAGCACGACCAGATCAGTCAGCGCAGCACCAGTCTTCGACAGCACAGCGCCAATGTGACCGTTCATGATACGGAAGTGCCACGAGTTGTCACTGCGCGAGTTCAGGAACTGCCCGATGACTGAGCAAGGGTAGGCTGCAATGGTGTTGAACAACATGCGGCATTCAATCGTGAAGTCGGCTGCCATAAATGGCGGAGTAGTCTTCGAGAACTGGAATCCACCGCCGTTTGGAATCTGCAACTGGTTGTTGATTACCAGAGCACCGCCAGAGACAGCAACATACGCCGAGGAGATTTGCTCGATCGGGTTGCTACCGTTGAATTGGGCAACGACGTTCGCTTGGTCTGCATCGGAGTAGCGACGATCTGGGAACGCTGGGAAGCCGTTGAGCAGCGTAGGCTTGCCGTTGTACATCGCCTTGTCAGCAATACGAATGTCCCACATCTGTCCAGTGCCGGACCAGAAGTTACCCGCGGCCGACGAGTTGGAGATTGTGTGAGGCATTGCACCGCGGATCGGTGTCGCAATCGTACCCGCTTTGGTATCGAGCAGAACGCCAGTGTACGCATCCAGCACGTAGATCGTGACGACGCCGTTAACTCGCTCAACGATGATGCGATAGGACAGGCCAGTGGTGAGCGCAAGATTGGAGATTACGTAGGTAGCACTGGAGCCTGCGGTGTTCGCAGCGATCCCGAAGTACACCTTGCGGTCGTTACCAATGCTGAACGCCCAGCGGTTACGGTCATCCGACGCTGTGCCGTAGTACCACTCAGCGAGCAAGATGCAACCGTTGGTACCCGTCGCAGTCACCAGCAACGAGGTCTCCAGCGTGAAGTCACCGGCACCCCAAGGCTCCATCGGAATCTGATGGCAGTTGCCAGTTGCAGACTGCGTGCCACCGAAATACAGACGCCCACGGCGCACATAGCTTGTGGTGTAACCGAGCAGGTTAACCAGGCGCCCGTTCGCCACGTTGTGGTTGGAGTCTCGACGCATATCGAACTGACAGCGGATAGCGGCCGCATCTTCATCCGAGTAGACAGTGCGAACGTGCTCCATAGGTGCCAAATCAGGCGTGAAGCTCTCGGTGTGTCGGCAGATGCCGCGGTCGATGTAGAAGTTGCGACGCCAGCCGTTGAAGCCGTTGCTGGAGCCAGTCATACCCAGGCTCAAGCCTTTGACTGCTGCCTGCTGCGCCTGACTTGCACCAGTGTCAATCGCGTTGATGGTCTGCTTGACACCGTTGTAGAAGATGTACAGAACACCGTTCTTGCGACCCAACTCAATGTGGAAGTCCACGTTGGCAGCCAGTGTCAGAACGCCTGATGGGATCACTGCAACTTGGGTCCCGTCTGCCTTATAGAACCGGAACAGGAAGTTCTGGAAATTGGTAGCCCAGTTGCAGTACCAAGTACCACGTCCACCTTGCGCATCACCCGAGAAGATGTGCAGGTCTTTACCCACGTTTGCCGCAAGCTGGGTCGCAGGCGTGAGCGTGATACCCACAGTGAAGTCTTCGGTACCATCGAACAACACCATGTCGTCTTCGTACAGACCTTGGCCGTCGGACGTTGTACGCATACGCTGATTGGCAAGCGTAGGCATTGTGTTCCACGACGTCATGAATTTCTCGGTCACGTCGTCGATGTGCTCATTGTCCTTGAACGACACAAGACGCCAGCGGTACGCATCGCCGATGGTGTTGATAACGCGCTCGCGGGTACTCACGGTGTTGAACGCTGATCCTGCCGTGTACGCAAGACCCCACGTGGTCCAGTCCGTCGAGGTGAAGATTTTGGTACCGCCAACGATGAACGAGTTCTTGTCGTAGGAGCTAATGTCCGAGAGCTTTTGCCCAGCACCGCCAAACATGGTGGTCGTGTTCGGCAGCGTTTGCCAGTTGTCACCATCGACACCGAAGAAGATCGTTGGGCCGCTGCTGGTATTACCTACAGCATAGAACGCATTGCTGTTGGCGTTGTAGCTCATACCGCCATCAACCATGTCTTCGTTGCTGCCGCCGTTACGTGTCTTCGTCCAGACGCCGTCTTTCTTGCGGTTGATCGACGCACCTTGTTGCAGCGAAGCTAGGGTAGTTGCACTGCCTGCGATGGCCGACTGGACAATGTAGGTCGAACCCGAGACAGCGTTCTCGTTGACAGCCACGTAGCCCGTACCGTTCCAGTTGAACACGGTGTAACCCGCACCCGATGCGCCACCGTTCTGGTAAATCTTGCCGTCAGCATCCCAGCGACGCGCACGCCGCTTGAAGTAGTTGGTGTGCATAGAGGAAGCGTTGATGCGCGTCCACGTAGCGCCGTTGTCCGTAGTGTAGATACACATACGGTTATTGGTGATGACTAGAAAACGACCAGCGTCATATACAATCGACGCTTGTGCCATTGGCACGTTAGTTATGATATCCGTAGAGACCGTGAGCTTAGTCCACGTCACGCCGTCGTCAGTAGACTTCAGGATCGTGGAACTTGCGCCGACAATCATCCAGACGCCACCACCATATGCTGCCATGTGCAGTTCAGTAGTGACACCAGACGCGGGTTCCGTCCATGTAACGCCGTCGGTAGTACGAGCGATCAGGCCATTAGCACCGACTGCGATTGTAGTGAATCCTTTCTGGGTCTTCAAAGGTCTGGCGATTGGCCAGAGTGAAAACTTAGGGATGAGTGAGAGCATAAGCACCTACTTGCATGGATTGGTGCGTTGTTGGGATTGACCATTACGCAGTGTTGAAATTACACCACCTGCTTGAACTTAGGGAAAGACCCATGTGGTAATACGGCACCGCACACAACCAAGAATGTGATCTTCAAGTAGTGCAGACTCCAAATCCGCAGTTCAAACGTTCTCCGGTCTAGTTACAAGACAGGGCGCGAAGCGTGGTACAAATATCGGCAGTGTGATTACCTACTATGCTTGGATTAATTCTATGGTGTAGGTCTCACCGTCAACGAAGTCAGCGAGTGTGTTCCACCAACTGTATATGGTATTACCTAGACCGACCTGCGCAGTAATTGTTGAATTAAGGTCGAAATAGAACCATTTACCATTTGCCTTGATCCCTTTGTACTTAGCACGAATATCCGCGTGCGCTCCTGTGATTTCTATGGAGAATCCGTTATACCCGTTGTTACCTGAGGCCTGTATCCAATCACAGCAAATCCGAACACCTTCACCTGTCGTGTTTTGAATCGTACCCGCGTTACCTGCAAGCCCATAACTGCCGTTTGTGTTGTCCACATAACCAGTTGAGCCCAAGTTAGCGTCACTGCCGACTTGCCTGCCTGCAGTAATGGTGAAGGCTTTTGCGATTTTCTCCTCAACCTTCCAGATGTTGGTCTTGGTAGTTGAGTTGGCAGTAAACAGGCTATGCGTGACAAAGTGCTGCGATCCCCATCGGTAACCCGCTTGGAAAATACCAGAGAGCTTGTCGATGGTCTTCCAGTTCTTTACCGAGAGGTCATCAAGTAGCGCCTTGATTTTGGCTACATAGGCTGTTACCTGCGCTTGTGTCGCGTTAGGATCGTCAGGTTGCGGCGCGAGTGAGGCGATCATCAGGGTGTTGTTTTTCACGAGGAACAGATACTTGTCAACGTGGGCGATGGATTGGACTCCATATGGTCGCATGTCCAACAGGCCTGCAGTCTGACCCTGAGTAGGGCCTACATACAGCAGCATCTGCTGGTTTGTGCTCTGGAACCCATAGAACACGTTATACCCGAAATACACGTAACGGGCATTTGAGGTCACACCCATACTTGGACCCAGCCCACCGTACTGAATAAACGTTGGGAAGTTCCAGCAGACGAACACGTTGCTGCCAGATGCTGACCAGGATGTGGAGCCGACTAAGGCATTCTTGCTCTTACCCCAGTAGTACGGGTCGACTGCGGGCGGTGAAGCGGTAGACTTGACCGTCGCCGTGCCTGACATATCTTTGGAGTTCGGCCGTGCCTCATAAGCGTTCTGGCTAGATCGGATGATCTGGTAGACCAACTCATTTTTGAAGGCGGTTAGTGAGCCGTGTCCGTACGTACTACCTGCCATCTTGGTAGTGAAGGTCTTACCGTCTGTGGCTAGCTGGGAGATACTCGCAACGGATCGGCTCGATACCAACTTGTCCCCGACAGCGTAGAGTGACGGATAGGGAACACCAGTGTTGAAGTTTGTGGATTCAAATTGGAAGTTCGGGTCAATTCGCTCCACTGGTTGGTTAGGCGTATAGAACACATTGGGATCGTGGTGAAGCTGATAGTTCATACCAAGATCGCTGATCCTAGCCTTTGTGTACGTGCCGAGAAGTGATACGTCTTGCCCAAGTCGATCTTTGGGCCAGAGAGCAAAGCGAGGTACTAGGCTAAGCATGTTTTTGTCCCTAAATGAAAAAGGGTCGGCAGCCGTGAGACTACCAACCCTGGTATTACGCTGCGGCTGTGACGTAGCAGCAGGCTGGCTCACTTACTTGTCCATAAGCATTGACCATTCGGTAGCTGAACGAGTCATTGCCCGTGAAGCCATTACTGACATACGACATACGCCGACCATCGTTGCTCACACGCGCTACACCATTCTGTGGTTGCCCCAAAATCTGAGGCCAGAACGGTATGGACGTGACGAACGAGTTACCTTCTGCCTGTACCATGTTGCTGGTGACGTTGATCGTGGTGTCTTCAAACGGAAGGATTTCCGAGTAGACGCGCACAATGTAGTCCCCAGGTTCCCGTACAACCAGCTTCCCATCCTCGAAGTAATACTCAGGGAAGAATCCCTCTTCGCGGTTGAGCGTGATCCCGTCAAGCGTGAACACGTCGAACATATTGCGGTTGATCGGTACCATGACCAGATAGTCGGTGAACGACGTGTCCTGATAGCTGACACTGCGCGCCTTTACAAGCCCGCGCAGATTTGCCGTGATGGGTTTGGCGTAGCGGAATTGACTTTGAGTAATCATCAGCCACCTCTCACATAGCCGAAACGTTTCTTGAACTCAGGCTGCGTGACAGGGCACGACGCGGCGACAGCTACTGGCAAGGTGACGAAAATCCACTTGCCGTCGATCTGACGATACTCCACTTCCAGCTCAAGTCCCAACGTGGCGACGTAAGCCTCAGCCTGTGCTTGTGTTGCAAACACACCGCGCGATTCGTCGGCCATGGTGTAGCTATTACGCTTCGGCGTCTCGAACGACGGTGCGGCTTTGGCCACTTCCTTGATCGAAGACACGTTGCGCACGTAAGCCATGGGTTGCTCAGAACGAGTGAGCGCTTGACGCCGCTCATACGCAGTGTTTACACCATAGACAACACGCGACGGACGCATAACGAAGCTCAGCGACACCTCGATGCGCTTGTTGTTCGGACGCAGACCCTCGATGAAAGGCATCGGGGAGAACGCCTGACCAAGCGTGTGATGACGCTGGTAGATCGCATCAACAAAACTCACTGGGTAGCGATAGAACTTGTCCACACCCATAGTGAATTGCCACGCACGGCTCACTTGCGGCTGTTCCCAAACAGTATCCAGATACATCGGAGCGTTCAGGTGATCCAGCTTGATCTCCATGTCGCGGTACATCGGAGCCTTGGCGGCATAGCGATAGTACGCGAGCGGGCGATACCGTGGAGTGCTCAGCGGAGTCTGCTTGTACGTCAATGGTGAATACTGCGGCGCGTTCAGGTGATTAAGCCTGAAGTTGTCCTTCACGTCGATCTGTACCAGCTTGACTGTAGCCACATCGCGGCTGAACTCAGACTGGGTGTATACCGTCTTGCCGAGATAGGAGCGGTTGGCGTCCCAGGCACTGAACAGTATCAGCTTATCCCAATGCGTGCGCTGGGCTTCGGCTTCTGCCTGCACCTTAAGCACTGTCTGGGAAGGTAGGCGATCCGCAGTCTGGAGTTGCGACTTGGCAAATTGCGACTTGGTAAGTACAGGTGACGGCACAGCGTTGAGCTTGATGATGCGAGTCTTGTCGCACACTGGCGAGTACCCATCAGCGCTCAGCACTGTAGGTTGCGTGCTTACATCAGGCTCGTCGGCAGTCCAGCTCTGCACCGAGTTGCTATCGTACCAATCACCGACAAGCGGCTCATTACTCACACGCTCTGGCGGCTCGTACACAACGGTCAAACCACGAGGCACATCGACCACGTTCTCTTCCCAGACCAATGCACCGTTAAGCTGCATCATCAGGATTGTCCACGTCGCCACAGGTTTGTCGTACACGGTGTTGATGGTGTACGCAATACGCTGCGCCAAGAGGCTTACTGGGGTGGCGTGAACCACAACAATGTCACCGTTCTTGATCGTGCCTGTCTTACCGAAGTCACCCCCGTTGACGCTGAACTCGATGATGGATTCATCGGTGTCAATGTCCACGCTGAACCCGTCAGTCATACCTTCGACAGCGAAGAGGTCCTCGTATTGCACGCGCGGCAGAGCATCGTTCACTTGGTCAAGCGTGCTCAACGTTGGGAACAGCTTCGGCTCGGTGCGCAACTGGAACGTGGTTGCCCGACGGCCCATGAACGTGACCGCTTGCGCATCGTAGTACGACGCCCGTGCCGGTACGCTGATCTTTACCACGTCGTCTTTCTTCAGGTAACCCGAAGTCCACGGAAGACCGTTGACCGTGACCGTCGCGTTCGTGGTGCCGAGCTTGACAAACTCTGGGCGAACCCAGTTGACTGTCCACGTGTACTCATACGCGGCGTTGTACGGCACGTTCTCCACGATGGTCTGCACAGGGCTGACGTTCGCTTCCGCAGAGGTGACGTCCGCAGCATCCGAATACAGGTCGGTGACAACAACCTCGCCCATGTAAGCAGCACCAGCCGACCGCACAGTGGTAGCGACGTCGGTCGCATTACCAAGTGTTTGGTCATACTTGATGATGCCAGTGGTGTCGAGGAAGGACACGTAGATTTCACTGCGGTAGACCACTACGTCCAGAGGAACCTTGGAGTAGTAGACCGTCTTCTCCAGTGCCTTGGAGTTGCGGTTGATAAGCAGCAAACAGCGGTTCGTTGCGTCAACCACATAGACGTATACATCGTTCAGGTCCATGTCGAAGTACAAACCTGGGCGAGCCAGAATCTGCGTCACGGTGAACGAACCTGCAACCCGCGCAACTGTGGTGATACCCGAAGCCATGCCCAGATAGAGCAGGCCAGAGTTGTCGCACACAATCGAGGTCAAGCCTGTGAACGTGCCAGTCTGGGTATACAGCAGCGCGCCCGCGTTGCTCCAGACTTCGATACGGTCAGCGAAGCCGATGACAATGTTGCCTTCCATGTCGCCAGTGGCAGCCAGAGGCGTACCAGTCAGCGTGTAGGACGAGTCAACGGCGAACAGGTTGGTGAGTTTGTACAGCTTGCCAGCAGTGACTACCCAAGGCACGGCAGCAACGTTGTCAGCTTCGCTCCAGATAGGAGAAAAGGTGATCGCGACAGGTGTTTCCGCAAAGGTGAGTTTCTTCACCTCGTCGGCAGTGTTGAAGAACCAGATTTCCTTCTTGGCGTAGTCGATGGATGCGACTGCATCGGCAACGGTGAAGGTTCCGGTGGCTGCGTAGGACAGTTGCTTGCTCGACCCTGGCTTGTACAGCTTGCCATAGGTAGAGCCGGTGATCGCCTTGTACGCCTGGGTAGTGACGTAACGCAGAGTCTTGGGCAGGTCAACGAACCAGAGGTAAGTCTTCCCGGCGAGAACCACGCTAATCTCGGCGTATGCAGTCACGGTAGTCGTGAGACGTGCCGTGTCACCTTTCGTAACCTGAATGTCCGTATTCGCAGCGTAGTCTTGGCCCTTGTACGTGACCACGCAACCCGCTTTCAGAACACCAGTGGCGTCTAGGGTTACGTCTACGTAGGTTGAGCCAGAAGCCAAGCTAACTGGAATAAACATGGGCGGCTCCGTGGAAACGAAAAAGGGAGCTAAAGATAGTCTTTAGCCCCCAGTGAATGCCGAATTAGACGGCTTCAGGTACACCGCCACCCGACACGAGGAGCAGCAGACGCATGCCGGCGTTGTTCGGCTTGTTGGCCTTCATCGCGCGGTAGATACGATCCGAAGTCTCGCCGTAGACGCGAACCGGGATTTCCGATTCTTCGCCGATCACGTCAGCCGAGGTGTACGCGAACAGGTCGAGTTCCTCGGTGTAAGCGTAACGGTCGGTGTTCAGACGGTTCGGGAAGGTCACCAGGTACTTGTTACCCTTGGCGATTGCAACCTGATCCTGGCTGTTCAGGATCGCCGCGCTGTTCACCGAGTCGGCGTCAGCCGGCTTGCTGATGGATGGACGGAAGACGTCCTTCTCGTTGACAACGAACTTCATCGGGCCCGAGGTATCGCACTCGTAGACCACGAAGATCGGCGAGTTGTCGGTGATCAGGGCGACACCGGTGTCCTTGTTCACAGGAACTTGGACGTTGAAGAAGCTGTAACGCGGGTTGGCGTCGGAAGCATCTTCCCAGACGAACAGGGTGATACCGCGTGGGGTGGCTACCAGCAGGTAGGACAGGGTAGTACCCAGGTCGTAGCCGCTGTTCTGCACGTCACGGTTGATGAAGGTGTCGCCGATCACAGGCTGCGGTTTGGTCCAGGAAGTACCCAGCTGACCCATGACACGAGTACCATTGATATCTACGCCCGAACCTGGGAACGAGGTGACGGCACCCGCAGTGGTGATCTGCTGTGGGTTGGCAATTGCCATCTTGATCTTGCCCGCACCAGCAGTAGCGCCCGACAGGTCGAGCAGCAGACGCCATGGTTGGGTTTCGTTCAGTGGGTTGACGCCCGCCGAAGAGTCGAAGACGAACTTGCCTGCACCACTGGTGACAGAGAAGTTCTGGCCCGAAGCCGGCAGAACCTGAGTCAGACCCGCGCTTTTCAGGTCGGCGAACAGTGCGGTCGCGAACTGATCGAGACCTTGCAGTTTGGACTTCTTGTAAATCTTACCAGCCATGTTGTTTCTCCGTTACACTGATAGGTAACCACACAAGGTGATCGAAATGTCCGCAATCGTGGAATCCACGAGGTCCGGAGCTGTGATGATGAGGATGTCGCCACGCTCAACCCGAATTGGGTCGGTCGTAGCAGGAACAAACTCAGCTTCTTCCACGAAGGCTTTAAAGCGGATAGTGCCTACGGGGATAAACTCCGATTTGCGCGTGATGCCGACGCTAAAGTCTTGCTGCGAACCAGAGGCTTGCAGCGCATACGCAATGGCACCAGCCAGCGATCCTTGCAGATAGAAAGTCCTGGAAGCGACCACATACAGCACTTTGGCAGAAGGGTCAGGCTTACCGAGTACAGTACCCGACAAGTCGTAGGACAACGCGCTGTGCGCAGGGTTGCGAAGATTCCAACCCTGATGGAACTCGTAGATTCCCGGGATGAAGTTTCCCGAGACTTCCGTGAGTTCCCACAGCGAGCCGTCTGTAGGACTCGAAGGGAACTGAGGCCCTCGGCGCGCATCGTCGAGCATCTGAATAGAGAGGCCCGAACCGGCGACAAGTTGCAATCCGTCAGCGATCATTAGGCTACTCCTGCTCGGCCCGCACGCGGGACTGACCACTCGATGTGACACTCAGTCAGAGATACAGGCTTGACAGCCTTCGGCAGGATCTTTTGAACCACGCCGTCAATCTCCACATACGCATCCACCACTGGGGCTCTGGTGAATAAATTATGCCGAACAATCCAGGTGGAAGCCGGCTCTAGTTGCTGGTGCTCGTAACGGACACTCATATGCACCGCGCCTTGCCCGTGACTGGGCTATTGAAAGTTGCGGTTGCAGAGAGCATATCCTCCGAGTGAACAAGCGTCACTGGTTGGATTTCCATGTTCCCGACGAAGCAGCGGATGATCGGCGTATAGCCCAGCTGGTGGTTGATGACCCACACTTGCTGATCCTGGAAGTTCTGCTCGTATGCGACTTGCGCACGCGGCAGTCCTTCGGTGGCACCCATGATGAGGATGGCACGACCTGCTTGCGGTTGAGCGAAGCTGATTGTGGCGTGGTTGAATTTGAAGTCAACCTCGTCGAACTCAATCGCCTTGTTGTCACCACTGACTACCTGAACGATACACCCTGCGGTCTGCAGGGCGTGGTCGATTTCCCAAGTGGCCGAAGCTACAAACTGGTCATGGACGTGAGTCTGTAGTTCGGTACTCATAGGCAGCCAAGCTGGCACGCCATTCGCAATCTCCAAGCAGATAAAAATCCGCCGGTTCATGAAAATGAACGTGCCCGGTTTCGGTTCAGACGGCCAAGATTCAACGGGTTCCAACGTTACGTTCTTCAGGAGGTTGCCCTGAAGATCGAAGTGGCCGTTGATTTTCATGAAGCCTCCTGATTATGCCGCTACCTTCTTGCCGTTGATGACGATGTACACCTTCTGAGCAACGGCCAGAGTGACGACCAGGTTATTGGCGTCAGTCAGGGTAACGTTGTCAGGCAGAATCTGCGTGAAGGTTTCGTCGTATACGGCGACAGTTGCCCAACGGTAGTTCAGACCGTGGTTGATGCTGTAGGTGTCCTGTGCAGCACCAGTGGTGCCGTCGAACACTACTTGGCTTGCACCGGCGCCAGCTTCCAGCGTGTCGATGCGGTCAGCCAGAGGGCCAGTGATATCGGTCACCGACTTGCGGTTCGCGATGCTGTTGTCGCCAGCCGGAGCAGGAACAGTGACGTCGCCAGTAACAGCGCCGCCTTCTGCAAGGCTCAGGTAGGTATCGCTCAGGTCACCAACTTTCAGACCAGCAGCACCCAGCGACAGGGTAGCGCCGTCGAGCTTGACGCTCAGCGCAGTACCGGCACCGCCTTGCAGACCGTTACCCAGTGCAGCGGCAGCGATGGTACGAGCAGTCACGCCTTCGTCAGCGATGGACACACCGTCAGCCGAAACGGCCAGGCCGCTGGAGGCTTTCAGTTTCAGTGCCAGCACAGCGTCTTCTTCGGTCGAAGCAGCGCCAGAGGTCGGATCAACCAGAGCCAGACCGCCAGTAGTACCAACGTCGATACCGACTTCACCGTCAGGCAGGTTGGTCACACCAGCACCGAACTTGACGCTGATGGTGTTGCCTTCTTTCAACAGGCCAGCCGAAACAGTGACGCCGCTCAGGCCGCCATGCTCGCTCCAGTTGGTACCGTTGAACTTCATGAACTTGACAGCGTTGCGGTCCCAGACCAGGACGCCAGGACCACGCTCGCTCACGTCGTACACGACTTTGAAGCTGGCGCCGTCCTTCTGAACAATGTCACCATCTTCCAGACCGGCGATGGTGCCGAAGCCCGAGTCGAGTGCGTCTGCATCGGTGATGATATAGCGAACAGCGTTGTCAGGCAGAGTGTTGCTCAGGTCAGGGATGGTGCTGGCGTCAACCTGAGTAGCCAGAACGTCCGCTTGGAAGTCCAGGTCAGCTTTCAGGTTGTCAATGTCGATCAGACGAACAGGGTCAGTCGGATCAACTGGAGCAGCCAGGTTCTTCGCGGTGTTGGTGCCGCCGAAGTTCAGGTTGCCGTTGATGGCATCGCCAGCCTTGTTCAGCGGGGTGAAGCCCAACTCAGCTTGTTTGCCGTCGATCTGGCCCTGAATGGCAGAAGTGACGCCATCCAGGTAGCCCAGTTCTTCGACGTTGACAGTCGCGCTGCCAGTGATCTTACCGTCAGCATCGGACACGACAACAACGCTTGGAGCCAGGTCCAGAGTTGCAACGGTCGATGCAGCACCGGTGATTTCATCCTGCTTGGCACCCAGACCATCGGTCAGTTGCTTGAAGCTGGCAGGGTTCAGGTCTTCGGTGCCTGGGCCACTCAGGATCAGAGGGCCGGTCAGGGTACCGCCGTCGAGCGACAGGTAGTTGTCGAGATTGCCACCGGAGGCGACGGTCAGGACCTCTTCACCATCGTACCAGCGCAGAGCTTTGTCGGTGGTGTTGACCCAAACCAGACCTACCTTCAGGTCTTCGGCTGCCGGATCACTGGTGAGACGCTGCGGCTTGAGGCCACGAATCTCACCAAGCAGGGTGAGGTTACCATTTTTCAGCATGAAAATACTCCAGGATCAGGAAGCGATCTCTACGATTTGGATACGAGGGTTGGATTGCAGCTCGGTGAGCAACCTCCCAAGAGGCTGATCGCCAACGACAACTCCGTTCTTCAACGCAATATCGTCATCCGTGTAGTTTTTGATGACCACTGGGACAACGATATCAGGTAGCAAGACCTTGTCGAGGTAATGCGTGAGTCGTTCCTTGACGATGAAGATGTTGGTCTTCTTGTAATACTCAAGGTCGTCCACGCCGATGTACGTGATCAGGCTATCAACCTGACTTCGGTTCGACGTGATCGTCTTGGGCACCAAGTTGGAACCAAGCAGGCAGTCGACCTCGTAGAGTTCAAACAGGGTCGACTGCAATGCTCCTACTAAGGCCTCGATGATCTTCGGATAGGCCTCAAGGTGCGACATACCCACAGTAGCACGGACCCGACGCTTGAAGTTGTTCGGGATGTGCTTATGCACCGCGCCCCATACCTCAAGGAACTGAGGCAGGAACACGTCGCTGTGGATTTTGAAGATGTGCTTGTTCGAGTTGATAATCTCACCAAAACGCTGGAAGATTATCTGGATGTCCGATTCATCCACGGTGTTGCGATTGAGCAGCAGGCTTTCCACCTTGGTAGCCCAGTCAGAGTAGCTGTTGAAGAACAGCAACTGGATTTCGCGGGCGACCTGGCTAAACTGCTTCCGTTCGTCGATCAACTCAGTCAGGATGAATGACTTGGAGTTGTAGTAGCGCTCCAAAGCCTTAGAACTCACAGAACGAAAGCGTATGTTGTTAAGCACGTAGGCCATGGGTGCAATTCCTACAAACCTCTGTTCTGCATGGTCTTGGCTATGGACATGCCAGTGAGTACGCCGGCGACTTGCGATTGCTTGTCGCTGATTTCAGCAACCTGACGAGCCAGAGACTCAAGCAGGCGGCTGAGGCGTTCGACTTCTCGCTGGATGTTATCATTCTTACGACCAATGTCCTCAGAGGAATTGTCAAGTGTCGAGTCGAGTTTGCGCAGTGCGTCCTGCACCTCGTGGAAGACCTTTTCAAGGCTCCCGCTCAACAGGGTTGATTGTTGCTCGACGGCCGCACGCAATTGCGCGACCACGTTCACTAACTCGGTGATGTTCTGCTGGCTCTGCAGGCTAGTCGTTAGCTCCTGCATGAACTTCTGGACGTTCGCCTTTTGCAGGTCAAACTCATCACCCATTCTCTTTTGAAGCTCCGTGTTTGCAGCACGAAGCAGCTTCATTTCCTCTTGCTGAGGAATGACGAAGAACCAATAGCCAGCCAAGCACGCAATGGCGATCACTGCCGCAATCGCAACCGGCAGGGGGCTACTGAAAATGGTTTGTATGGCGTCCATTGAGCAGCCTCATTGGCATTTGTCATCGCTCGGTATCACTCGGATTGTCTTGATGTTAGGACTCTCCGGATCGGACTCAATCAGGATTTCTGACACACGAGGCTCAGTCATGGAGCACAGGTCTCCAGTCGTAGGACTCTCGGTGCAAACGGAACGCACGCAGGCGAGTGTTGAATAGACCACGGACTCTCGACTTGGATTGCGGTAACCGTACGTCCAGAGAACGTAAAGCATTGCCGCGACCAGGACGAGTATCAGTACCCTAGAAATCCGTGAATGGTTGATTACCATTAGCCTCCCTCCACGATATCAAATTTCCCCATCGACTTCCTGTACAACGAAAGCCAGCTGGGCTTGGACTTGAGTCGTGACAGGTTGGCACACGAGCTGATGTGGAGGTTTAGTGGTTTGTTGTACGACGCTATTGCGAGTGACGCCGCTTCTTTTGGAGTTGGGCCAACCGCCAGCGCAGTCTTAAACCCGCTACGGCAGATGCCGACGTCAATGTGGCGCCTGTTCGTAGCTACCATGATCTTCTCTAGCTCGGCGTATCCGACCGTATTGTTCCATTCATCTTTCAGTCCGAAGACGTTCATCACGATTGTGCCGACGGCTTCTTTCTGGAGATCGAGCAACAACTTGCGGTATTCAAGTACGGTGTTTACGATGTGGATTTCCACGTCCAGTCCTTCCAGACGAGTTTTTAACTCGGTCAGGCGTAGCGTTGCGAGCGCTGAACTGTCCGTGACGATGTAGGTCTTTGCCCACTTTTCGTTGTAACTGCTGGCAGCCTTGAGGGCTACCGTGTTGAAGCTGTCTGCACCGATAAGCACCGAGCTGTACTTCGATGGGAAGCCAGTATCGAACTCAGGTTCACCGAGATAGAGAATCAAACTCGGCTTGCTGCGCTCGACAGCGGCTTTCAGTACGCGCTTCAAACTCTCCCTGGAGTACGCGGAAGTGTCGTAGGTAAACCGACGGGCGTTGAACACGAAGATGTGAGGCTCGCGCTCGACTGCAAGGAGTTGGGCTACAATGGAGTTACCATACAGATCGTGAACCGTTGCGGACTGCACAACCAGTAGGCTTTGGGCATCTACCGTTAGGCAGTAAATTAGCGAGGCAAGTGCCCAGAGCCCTTTCATGGTGTTTACCTTATGCCAATGATCGCCGCAGTGCCGGAGCGTGGAGCGGCGAATGTGATGCGGACATTGTTGCCGTCCAGAGGGATTTGCTCAGCGGGAATCATGTAATCCCCGTTGGGCAACGCGACTGCGATGATGAGGTTCTCAGTACCTAGGTCGTGAGCGATCAGCCACTCCAGGTCCTCATCTTCCTGCGTGTGCAGAAACTTTGGAACACCGTCACCGCCGCCAAGCTCAAGGGCTTTCACCTTGTTCTCAACGGTAGTTGTACGGGTACCCAGGGCACGCACCGAGTTGCGCACACTGGTAAGCTGTTGGTACACGGATGCTGCGAGCGACTGAGCAGCGGACGTCAGCTTCTCAACGAACGAACGAGGCACGGCTTCATCAGCCGCGTAGTCCTCGCTTGTTCCAAGAGTGCGTGGGTACACAGGCCCAGTGAAGCGGCCGCCAGTTGCATCGAATGCACCCAGGTCGAATGCCGTCAAGTCGTGCGTGTTGCCGATGTTGCGATTCAGTTCTTGGAAGTCCTGATCGCTAGGACGAGGCTCGTCCCACATCTGCGCGTTCCAGAAGTTGGACTCCGTTGCCGCAGTCCACGTATGCGTGTGGTTTGCACTCGCACCGCGGTTGACACGGCGCAGTGCCGTTGACGTACTCGGGTCGATCCAGATGAGGTCCAGTGGAGCCACGACTTCAATCGGCTCCACCTTGCTCACGATGATGTTGATGCGGGTTTTGCTTGGCCCGTCTGTGGTAAGCAGCACGGGATTAGAGTCAGTCAGGCCTCGGACTTGCGCTGCCTGAATGAGTCTTGCAATCGGCAGGACCATGGGATTCACCTCGATTTACACTGCGTCTAAATTATCCACAATGGAGAGAGACGAGGTGGTCCCCGATCGCTGTCGCCACTTTCTTGGCATCCTCCTTGGAGAGTTCCACGAGCTTGAAGCCGCCGGGTACGTAGGCAATCGCACGGACTTGCTTGACGTTGCTGGCGAGGTCAAGCTGGAGTACCGCCAGAGCACTAGGCTCCAGCGAGTAGCACACATCGTTCACGACAAGGCCAGCAACGATCTGCGAGGCCACATCAGGGCGAACAGGCACGGGCTCCACATCATGCACGGACGTCTCATGGAGCTTCCCGTCGATGATCCGATAGCGATGTGGGCGTGCGCCAACTTCTTCCTTGGTGCTAATGTCCAGTTCGATCACATGCTCTGTGTCAGGCTTACCCGTCACAGGGTTGTGAAAGGCAAGAATCTCGCCAGACACGGGATCGTACTCCACGAGGTAAAACGGCATTTCCATACACCACCTCCTTAAGGAGCGTCGCTGCCAATGACGAAGTAGTAGAAGTCCCAGCCGGTGGCAGCCACAGGTTGAGTCCCGCCAGCACCATCGCTCTCTTGTGCAAGCAGCGAGGTGTCCACGGAAAGCTCTGCGTTACCCTTGTTCACCCGATCAATCCGCACAGCGTTCTTGACGTTGCTCTTCGGGTTAATGAACTGGATGTGCATTGTCCGAGGCTTGTCGGTGATGAACGACTCTGGGAAGATCACGCGCTGGAAAAGCGCAGCCTCGGTCGACGTGAAGCGGCCCCAGCACTTCAAGCTGAGGTTGTCGAATCGCTCGTAGGCATCGACTTCACCCACGCCGAACGTTGGCGTCTTACCATCTTGCCCTGCTGGGCCAGTCGGACCGGTGGGACCCGTCGGGCCAGTAGCGCCCTGAACACCGGGACCACCACTCGAACCTGCAGGACCGGTTGCACCCTGAGGACCCGGATCACCTTTGGGGCCAACGCAACCCTGATCGCCGACACGGCCGTCTTTACCGTTACGACCGTTCGAGCCGGGTTTGCCTTGAGGGCCAGTGGGACCCGTAGGCCCCACTCCCACCGACTGCGTTGTAAGGAAGCCACGGATCAGCAGCGTACTGCGATCCGCGCGGTTGAGAACGAGTGAGCCCGTCTCCGAGTCATAATCACCGGAGACGATTGTGGTATCACCGTTCAGATTCTCGTCATCCTGAAGCTCCAGCTCATTGCCGTTGAACTTCACAATGTCGTTGGTATCACCCGTGCCCGGATCGAGCAGCGGCAATGGCACCCTGGTCAGTCTACCAGTCATAGTCTTCTCACTTCACGTTGAGCCATTTGGTGTTGTCCGAGGAGCGCACCTTGGTGTTGAGCGGGTTCATCTGAATCCACGACTTGTTGTCGCTCGCCCTGACTTTCCAACCCAGCTTGTCAAAGTTTTGAATCCACGGGTCGCTAACGGACTGTCGAACACGGAGTCTGACTGCCATTATCCGATCTCCCCAATGCTGTTGGCTTGACCTTTCCAATCTGCTGCTTTGGTCAGGTACTGGACTTGGTTGTTGTAGCGCACGCTGAATCCAGCATAGCCAGGCGTACAGTTCGGGATGTTCTTGTATCGCAGGATCACGTTGCGAGTCCCCGCGCGTACATCCACAGTGAGTGTTGCCACGCCAATTGGACCAGAGCCCACCTTCTTACAGTCAATGTACAACTCATAGTCATCGTCCGAGATAACGGTGATAACGTGCGAGCCGCTGTACGTGAACGGGATGAAGGCTTGCATCAGGTACATGACGTTGCCAGCAGCGCAATCGAAGTTTGGCTGCACGTGCAGGAGATTGCAGCCATCAGGACCACCAGCGCGCTCGAACACTTGCTCGCTTGGGTTCTGGTTGCAGATCGCGCTGTCGTCATCCATGATCGTGCCGAAGCCACCAGACTTGGTGATGTTACCCTTCGACGCATTGCCGATGGTCATGCCCACGGTGCGATCAGGTTGCTGCACGTCGTTACCGAAGACTGGGACACAGACCTGCTTGGAAGTCTCACCCGGTGCGAACGTCACGGTACCCGATGTTGGCTGATAGTCACGCTCCTCAACCTTGATGCGCAGTGCACCTTCACTACCGCCTGCAGGAATCTTCTCGCAGTGCAGACCATCCCACGCTTGGTGATCGCCCCACGCAGTAATCATGGCAGCTACGCTGATAGCACTACGATCCACTGAGCCGTAGAACTCCATCCCGAACAGGTTAGCCAACTGGTTGGCACCAGACTCGAAGACGTAGTGGTCAGTGATGACAACAAGGCCACCACCGCGCTTAGCGTATTCGGCGAAGTTGGCTACCGAACCCTCCTTCAAGATACCTTCAGCCGCTACACCAGTTGCTGTCACCCGCGAACCCATGAAGATGATGGTGTCATACGTCAGGAGCTCAGCCAGTGGGATAGCACCCACAGAGTTCCACGCGTACACGTCTTTCATCACAGGCGTGAAGCCAGCAGCCGTGACAGTGCCCGGCAAGCTGATCCCGAACCCGTTGGGCTGACTGTCGAGCGTGTAGTTCCCACCAGTCGCGTTGTCGCAGGTAATCAACACCTTGCCTGTGCGATTGTTGGTGCGCGCAGTCCACTGGATCAAGTTCTTCAGGTAGGTGAATGCAGGCGGCAGACCAATGCCAGACACGAACACGGAGCTGAACGTGGCGTTTGCTTGCGACTGGGCACAGAAGCCCCAGCTGGTCTGGCCTGTGAATGCGCTCAGGTCAGCATCTGCACTCAGGTCCACTTCGATCTTGGTGCCTTCATCCAGTGCAACCGAACCAAAGGGTGAGCAGTAGATCGTGATGATGTTGCAGTCACGCTCAACCCGCACACGGGTCTGCCCACGACCATTCCAGTTCCCGTTGCCGCCAGAAGTCTTCGTGGCGAGCACCTTAGTAGGTACACCGTTGACAAGCAGCGTCAGATTGAAGTTACCACTGCCATAACCTCCCATGCCACCGGGTACACGCGATGCAACCAGATGGTAGTTGTCAGCACCAACACGGGCGAACGCAGCTACCAAGCCGATCATATCGTCATCCGCCTCGCCAGACGACAGCGTGGCCTCAAACGTGTAGCTCATGTACGACAGCGGCGAACAGAACGAAATCATCTTGGAACTGTTCGTGGTCGACTGGATGTTCCCGCTCGACAACCGCCATGCAGTAGCTTGCGATGCAGCAGGGATTGTGGTAGGGTCCGAGTAATACTCGTCGCCTGCCGTCCGCCACCACGAGTCGAATACGGCCTGACCAGTAGGTGCATCCTGCGGCGCCCTGTAGGCATTGTTGTAGAACTTGGGGAACCCGCCATCGAATGCTGCACGACCAACGCCACAGTCCGCGACTGCGATAAAGGGGTTGTTGAACTCGTCGTTCGCCAGAATCCGGCCTTGGCAGATGAAGGGCTTAGCAGTACCGCCACCCGATTGGTAATCGACAGTCACAGGCATGGACTGCGGCTTATCCATAGTCACGGTCCAGCAGAGTTGAGCAGTCTCACCCTCCTTACCTTCCTTGACAATCGGATCGTCGATGCTGATGTTTGGATCCTCATCACCCGGGCACGTATGCAGGAACGACCACGAGGTCTTACCGCTACCTGTTACCCGAATCTGAATCTTCTGGCCACCAGCGGGGTTGTAGTTGAAGTACAGCCAGTGATCGCCAGTAACAGGCCCACCAGTCGTCGCAACCAACGTACCGCCTTGATAGACGTCCAGCTTATCGGGGATGTTGTACATCTGGTAACGCACACCCACCTTACCAGCATTCGGACCCATATCGACATAGGTGTCAGTAACGCCAGCACCACCAGAAGTCACGGCGCTCTGATCCGAACACGGCCGTGGGTCATCTTCACTGCCCTTCTCGCCCGGACAGGTGATCAGGTAAATCCACGAGGTCCCAGGGTCCCGTGCAGTGATGCGCACCATGACAAGCTGCGATTCACTAGGCGAATAGTCAAACTTCACATGGCCTTCGCCTGCCACGTATCCGCCAGTAGACTTGAGCAACCGTCCGTCTTGGAATACTTCGAGCTTATCCGGCTGGTTCCACATCTGGTAGTGTATGTCTACCAAGCCAGCCTTATCACCCATGGCGTGATAGAACTCAAACGTTCCCAACCCGCCTTCTTTCTTCACCTCGAACGTACCGTGGCATGGACGTGGATCAGTGATTTCACCGTCCGTATCGTCGTCACCCACGCACTTCATCTGGAGCGTCCACTTCGACGCCTTAGTAGCACGTACACGGACAAACACCAGTGGGTCGTTATTCACAGGTGTGAACACGAACTGCAATACGCCTTTGCCAGTACGCTGCCCACCAGTGGATGCAATGACCTTGCCACGGTAGTACACATCGACACTAACAGCACCAGCGTTCGCCATCCATGGCATACGCACTGCACCGCCTTCCTTGCCCATGTTCAGGTAGAACTCCCAGATACCCTTACCGCTACCATTGATAGCACTTGGGCACTCGAATGGGCAATCAAACCCACCAGCGATCTTTGTACCGCAGTCCATGTCCGGACGGATAATGAGGACACCCTTCTCCTCACAGACACCCAGTCCGGGACGGTAGATACACGAGCCCTTGTCGCCCGCTCCATCACCATCGCTATCTGGCAGATCATAGCCACCTGGATATGGTGCTCCTTCCTGCCATCCAGAGCCGCCTTGGCCGGATCCCTTATCCCCATTATTGTACCAAGGGCTGCCAGGACCGTTCAAACCGCCTCCTATTCCGCCCGACCCAGACCCAGGGTCCGTGCCGTTACCGCCCGCCCCTCCGTTGCCTCCATTGCCACCTGTTCCACCGCCGGAGCCGTTACCACCACCTGAACCATTGCTGCCCTTACCGTCCGGTGTGCCGCCGTACTCATCCTCAGTGTCACAACTGGCTAGGCCTTCCGCCTTGCAATCAATGTCCAGCCAATAGGTCTCAGCACCATGGCGAACCTTCATGCCCTGTGCAGGAGTGATGCGTGTCCAGCCTGTGTTGCTTGGATTGCGCACCCGCCATTCACTCTGGCAGATATCCAACCACTTGGTGTTGGCCGCATTCCTGATTCTTAGTCTACTCATTGGTAGAACTCCAACTTATGGCTTGACCCACAGTGCCCCAGGGACAACGTGGACGGCAGCATCCAGCACTGGGTCAGCGGTCTGAATCCAGATTTGAACGACGCCATCCTTGCCATCAGGGCCGGTGGGTCCAGTTGCACCGTTAGGGCCTGTAGCCCCTGGGTTGCCTTGTTCGCCGCGAGGGCCTTGACGACCGGGTGGGCCAGCTGGGCCTTGACAGCCAGTAGCACCCTTCTCACCGTCAGTACCATTGAGACCATCACGGCCGTCTTGACCTGCTGGGCCAGTGGGGCCTGCTTGGCCAACGCCCATGTCGCTGACAGTGGTGAACCCAGAGAGCTGGAGGCTTTCACCATTGCGCAGGACGAGCGTCAGGGTGCCAGAGGTGGCGTCGTAGTTACCAGCCGTGATGCCGTAGTCGTTCTGGTTGAGGCTATCCTCTTCCACCACGACGTTGTTACCATCGAAGCGCACGTCACTACCAGAGCGACCTTTGGCATCGAGCAATTTGAGTGGAACGCGAGTCAGCATAAGGTCACCTTGTTATGGCCATGGAGTGCCGATGGGTGGGTCAGTCGCAGGAGGCGTTACAGTGCCGCCACCGCCGCCACCCGATGCAGGAGTTTCAGTGGCGCTTGGGTTAACCCAGAGCCAGCCAGCGCCCACGTTACCAGGGTCAGTAGTGGAGACGACGATGTTCACGGTACCTGCAGGGCCAGGAGCACCCGGCTTACCAGTAGGGCCTTGCTCACCTCTGGGACCAGTGGGGCCGATTGGACCTTGTGGGCCAGTGGGTCCGCGTTCACCCGGTGCACCCTTGGGACCCGGGCAACCACGAACGCCTTGCTGACCCATCATGCCATCGCGACCATCAGGGCCGGTAGCACCAGTGGCACCCTGTGGACCTGCTGGGCCTTGGCAACCCTCTTCGCCTTTCTCACCGTCCTTACCATCACGACCATCAACACCGTCTTTACCCGGCAAGCCCTGAGGACCTGTGGGACCAGCGGGGATGTTACCCGCTGTGGCAAAGCCATTGATACGGACAATGTCGCCGTTGCTCATGGTGAGCGTCAGGATACCCAGCTGGGCGTCGTAGTAGCCGCTGGAGACTTCACTGATATCCGACTCAAGCGGCGCACTGGCCTCAAGGTGTTCGTCCCTGACCACTACTTCGGTCTGGTCTGATTCACCCGGGGCATAGATCAACGAACTGTGGATTCGAGTCAAGCCTGTCATGTTGAATCCTTATAGGTACTGCTGCACGGAGCTGTTGCCTGCCCAGTTGTCGTCAGTCTTGGATGAGGCAAACTCACCTTTGAGGCCGGCGTTCTTGGCATTCTTACCCGTGAAGTACAGCAGTTCGCCTGTGGAGGCGTTGTAGATTTTCAGGGCACACCACGTTGGGATGCGCGCTGCGTTGTTGAGGAAGCGCAGGCGAACCTCAGTGGGTTTGTCCAGTGTCTTCGTGACTCGCGTGGTACCACCTGGGTAGTCCGTCTGGCTGATGATCGCACAGTTCAGGAACAAGGTGGAGGCAACGCCCGGTGGAGTAATCAACTCGAAGGTGTACGCTGCACCAGCGGCCAGAGTACCACACATGACGACACTGTTTGGCCACCATGCAGTGTTTTGCCGTGCGAGTGGAAGTCCCGAGAGACCCAGTACACCGCCACCTGCATCGAAGTTGGCCCATGCAACATACCACGCAGTCGAGGTACCACCACACGAACTCTTCGGACTCTGGTTACCAAAGCTCGTACACAGGCTGATGCGCGCAGATGCAGTAGGTGGAGGCGATGGGTTAGCTGGCGCTGATGTATCAGGAGCAGGCGTTGCTGGCGCAGTAGTTGCACCGCACAGCTTACCAGTCCAGCCACACGTTGGCGCAACTGCATCAACACCGTCATCGTCCAAGCCCATGATTGCGACTTCTGGATCAGAGGCAGCGGCTAGGCCAAAGGCAACACCCTTACCGAACTTGGCACCTTGTGCACCTTGAGCGCCAGTGTTCTCTTCATCGCAACTTGGTCCAGTGAGGCCACGAGCGCCTTCAAACCCGTTACGTCCCTGTGGACCCATGACACCACGATCGCCCGATGCACCCTCACAACCGTCTGGACCTTGCAAGCCCATGATGCCGGGATTACCTTCGACGCCTGGGTTACCAGCCTCACCCGGATCACCCTTCTCACCTTCGCAACCGGTAGCGCCTTGAGCACCATCACGACCGAGACGTCCATTCTTCCCATCTTTACCCGGATCACCACGAGGACCTGTAGCACCGTGACCCATCGCGTCTTGGCGCAGGAAGTTGAAGATGCGGTACTCTTCTTGGTTCTTCCGCACGAGGACAAGCGAACCCGTTTGTGGGTCGTAGCTCCACTCCTCGATAAGGCGCCCGTTCTCCAGCGTGCGATCACGATAGTCGATGCTGTTGGACTCTTTGCGGAAGGCTTCCCTGCCATCCTGCCCAAACGTCTCGAACTGGTTGAGTTGTGGCTCAGTCAATGTCTGGCCAGTCATCAGGGCCTGAATCTCTTTCGAGTTCTTCACCCTGAGGTTTGTAATCACAGGCGCACCGATGGGCACCCGGGATTGGTCTCCTAGGATAGACTTCCCAAGGAGTGGAGAGTCGGAAACACCTTTCACACTCATAGTGCACCTAGTGTATGCGACAATGCCTCCAGTATGGTATCAACCTGTTCACAGGCTGTTGCTTGCCCCACCATGGAGGTGCTGTCGTGTTGAATGAATCGCAGCTTGTTGTGCCGTTCGTTAAGCTGCGCAAACGTCTTGCGCGTGTCCTCAACCGTTAACCAGCCAAGGACCTCATCGAAACAGGACTGCTCGCAAGCGACGCTGCGGTGCAGTTGGTTCAGATGCTGCTCAGACGGCAGCAGCTTGCCCACTTCGGTACGGATAATCTCCAGCGCCTTTGCCTTGTAGGAAATAAGCGATGGGCTGATCCGAACATTCGCACCGGTGACTTCAATGTCCAGCATGCCAGGGTTGTCCTCCAGCATCCTGTATATGTCGTCACCGATGGGAATGGCGTCGTGTGGCGGCTGTGTGCTGCGTCCATAACTCCCATCGGGCATGACGTAGCAGATCATGGCTCACCTATTTGGCAATCTTCGGCGTACCGATGATGTTGACGTTGACGTTCAGGAACGAACCGTACTGGCTCACGTTCGCGTTCTTCACCCGCATCTTCACCACAACGTCGATGTAGCCCGCTGGGTGGTTCTTGGTCACAATGTCGTAGACCTGGGTGAGCGAGGCGTTGGAGTAGGCACGTTCGTTCTTGTCGCCACCAAGGGACGAGAAGCCAGCAGTACCAGTGCCTGCAATCTGGCGACCGTAATCAGGCTCTTGGCTCTTGGACGAACGGAAGCCAACCACGTACTCCATGATCTCCAAGCCTTCTTCCGTGACGAAGCCAGGGCCGAGTGCTGCTTGGAAGTCAGCGTGGACAGTCACCATCACGTCACTGGAGAGATTGACACGGTGCGTGAACAGAATCTCCTGGGCGTCCTTCTGGTTCCGAGTATCCGTGAACTTGAAGTTAGCCTCTGCATCAGTCAGTTGCTCACTGATGGTCGATTCGATCCGGTACACAGGGTGCGAACCACTGATACGGATACCAGAGCCCGCGATCAGCGACACGCCAGGCACCGGCAGGACAATCGGCTTGGCACCATGACGCAGGAGCTTCAAGGTACGACCAGTGAGCACAGCATCCACAACTACGCCAGCAAGGTTGGTATTGCTACTGCCTTGTGCTGGCGCGTTGTCGTACAGGGTAATCTCGACACCCAGGCCTTTGCGAATCGGCCCAGTGAAGATCACCTTGTTGTCTACCAGCGTGTACTGGTTGCCGTGGATGTGCGCACCAGACTGGGATACCTCGATGTACTCAACCGACTGCGGGGTGAACGGCAGTTCGAGGAAGTACGTGTCGTCACTGGTGATCGTGGCGATGGTCGAGATGGTGGTGCTGTAACCCTCGAAGTCTTCGATGCGGAAGCTACGCAACTCCACGTCAACGCCAGCAGGGATCGGTGCTACAAACTTGACCTCCTGCGTTGTGGCATCGTAGGTGAACGTGGTGAGCATCTGCCGAATACCGCGAATGTACGCCTTGATGTAGTTGGCGTCTTGCACGGGCTGGCTGATCTTGAAGTTCTGCGTGCTGCCATCACCCACCACATGGTCAACCTTGATCAACATGCGGCTGCCGTTCGACGGGATGCGGGTGAACAAACGCAGGTCAATTGGAATCTGGGCGGCAATTGCCTCCACAAACTCAATCTCGTTGCCGCTCATATCGAACGCATCACGGTGCTGGGTTACACCACCAAGCGCTGGTTGCAGGTAGTTGACGTTCTCGATTTCCAGATCGCCAAGGGCATAGCGTGCCTCGGTACCATCGCCTGTGTAGTTGATGGTGCTCATTACCAGCTTGGAAGGCGCACGGTACAGCGTGCTATTGATCCCACCAGACGACTTGGGCGGCGCCCAACGTGGGCATTCGTCATAACCACGAACGAGTACCCAGTCAGCAGGCACACCATCCATGATCGGCGGGTAAGAGCACGCACCGCCTGCACCACCAGCACCTCCACGACGTCGCCATACAGCGATAGTCGATTGGGCATCGAGGCCAGTGACGGGCTGCGAGTCAGCTTCAACCAGCTTGGTACCCGACACACGGTAACGGCGCGACTTGCCTTGACCATTGCCGAGCACGACGTGGCCAATGACTATCTCGTTATCGTCGAGGTCGATTCCGCTGAGAGTAATCTCAGTAGCGCTGGCAGCCGTGGGCTTTCCGAAGAAGATACGATCATGGTCGCTAAATGCCCACTGGAAACCACCTGCACCAGAACGCATAGCCAGAACAGGAGTAGCACTGCCATCCGAGTTATACGTGCCATCCAGTACCGTAACCGCATTGAACGAGCTTTCTCCAGGCGATTGCAGACGGAAGACGTTGGGCGTCGATGGAATGGACGAGTAGTCGCCAATGGTGACGTTGATGGTCGTCAGGTCACAACGGCTAGTTACCAGCAGGCAGTTGAAGCGAACCGTCTCACCCTTGATCAGGATGTAAGGCGTCTCGAAGACACAGCGCCCAAGCAACGTACGGCTGCTCAGGTATACGCAGGTCTCACGGACTTCCGTGTCTTCCTTGATCAGGTAGCCCGGGATTTCAAAGACAAAGCGAGCGGTGTTCTTGGAGAGCACTTCCACGTGATGGATGGTGCCCTCGAAGAGGTTGTTGCCCAGAATGTCGACGGCATCAGTCTTGCTCGGGGACTGCGAGGAGTCCCCAAACTTGAAGAAGGTAGCGTCAACGAGCTGGCCGCCTGCCGACGCGTTGTTGATCGCCTGTAGGCCAACGTCGGAAAGAATCAGCACTTCGCTCATGGATTAACCCTCGCAGTCGCTGATTGGCGTCGAGACACGGCAAGTCGGGCAGTAGTACACCTGACCAGCAGGGATCATCGCGGTGCCCATGGCTTTACGGCACTTCGGGCAGTTGCCTTCGCTGGTGTTATCGACAGCCGCGACTGCAATCTCGGCATTCCCATTAGCGACAGCCGTGTGCTGCACTGGCGCTTGTACTTCGGCGTGCGGGTTGTACACTTCACGGCCGGTGGTCATTTTTACTTTCATGGTAGTTCCTTAGTTCCCGAAGGTTACTTCGAAGGTCATCGTGCCGTTGCCGTCAAAGTCGGAGCGATACAGATACCAGTTGGATGTTGTGCCAGACGCATCAGTGCGCGCGACAGTGATTGGACCGTACTGCTCACCTACAGAGCCATCATCAGGCCAGGACGCTCCGTCGAATCCGCCTTCAAAGTTGGAGGCTTGGTCAACGAACTTGGCGAGGCCGAGTGTCGCAGGGTAGCAGAAGTACATGTATTCGCCAGCGCCAGCAGTCAGCGTAAACTTCTGGCCAGATGCCATTGTAGGCAAATGGTTGGTCAGCTTGTCTGCAATCGCAGGGTCGTTACGCACGCCAATCTGGGCCAAGCCGTAGATCGGGGTACTGTCTACCTCAGCAATCACGCTAATCTCCTTGGTCGCCGTGACAGTCTCGAACCCTTCCTTGTACGTGGCCTTCAGGATAAACTTGAACGCTTTGGAGGCGTCAATTACGTTCACCTGACCAGCGCCGTTGACAACTACGCGACCATCTGGGGAAACGATGCTCCACTCAGGCTGCACAGGATGCCCTTTGCCTGGTGTCTCAGTCTCACCATTACGGAAGAGCTCCGACGTGTAGAGTTCCTGCTTGGCGCCGTTGATTGTCTCAGGCCCGTAGATCGCCAGCGACTTCAACTGGTCCTCATCGCCGATGATGTTGATGACCATCGAATCGACAAGGGTATAGGTGCCACACTGGTACGTCGAGGTGATCGTGGCAGTCGTGGACTTACCATTCACGGACCAGACGAAGCCAGCACTATCAATTGCAGCCACGAGAGGATCAGCGTCAATCGTCCAGTCACTACTCACCAATAGCTCATTCGCACACTCCTCGAACACGATGGCATGGGAGTACGAACCACGCTCGGTGACGTAGAAGGCGGCAGGTCCAATGATCCGGCTGCTCACAGGCTTGTCAGGCGAGTTGACGATACGTGGCGTTACGGTGATTTCAAACTCGGCAATCTCCTTGAAGTAGCGGGCAATCGCCGTGACCTTGGTGTCCTTTTCAACCACACGTCCTTGCAGCACACCAGGCGATACAATGTCCGCCATTGGGTCTGGATCGTTCAATGGGTCAGCAGACTGCACGGTCCACTGTGGGCTCACCGTTTCAAGCAACCCATCAGAGTACACAGCGGTACCCGTGAGCACAATCCTCGCACCTTCCATGACCGTGTTAGGGCCACTGATAATCAAGCCCTGAATGATCCGTGTGTTCGGAATCAAGACAAGTGGCTTGCTCTGCACGTATGCCTTACCGCCCAGACGGTATGTAGCAACAACCTCCACGATACCAACCAGTGGGTCTTCGAACGACAGCAACCCGTTGACGTCAATGGATGCCCATGCAGGATCACCCTTAATCGACCACGTGGGCGTGATTTCCACGTCACGGCCATTGGAGTAGTGCGCGTATGCCGTGAACTTGCCCAAGCTGCCTTCCCGGACGTTATCCGGACCCATGACAAGGATGTTGTCCAATGTCACCGGTGTATTGATGGCTACGATCTGCTTGATGGCATCCCGCCCGTTGACGCGAGCACGCAACTGGAGATTGACCGGTGTGGAGCCAACAGAGCCCACCTCCAGGTACCCTCTTTCGTCAATATAGAAGCGATTTGTTGTCCAATCTGCATCCACTATGCCCGTAGAACCATCCGAGAATCGGGCGGACACAACGTAGCGATTCTTGGTGTTTTCCACCACTTGGTTTGGTCCAAGAATCTCCGTATGCACCACGCTAACCGTCCGGCGGAGGAACTGGACAGGCTTGGTTGCCGTGAGCTTAACACCCTTGTACTGGTGCGTAGCCTTGAAGGTAATGTCCAACTCGGCCAGTGTCTCGGTGATGTACGCCTCACCATCAGGTGTGATGTAGATGGCACCACAGCCGGGATCCCATGCACCCAGTACGCCCTTGTGCGTTCCATCCGAGTAGTGCGCCACGAGGGTGTATTGCTTCACCTCGTTCTCGTAGAAGCTGTCAGGGCCGAGTATCTCAAGGTCAACAAGGTGAACATCAGGGTCCACGAAGATGGCCTGTACCTTCTTCACGGCGGTGAGCGTCTGCCCATCAGGGAGCTTGCACTCGGCACTCAGGATCACCTCACCATCAGCGTCGATCTGGTACACATGGAGGTTGTTGCCCTGCATGTAGCCCAGTGTAGAGCGCGTGGTGATCGTCAGGTCGTGGGTTTCATCACCGCCTGTGGTATGAGCTACCACTTGGTAGGTGCCAAACTCGTTCGCACGGACACTGTCAGGGCCTTGAATCTCGATGGTCCTGATGTTGCTGGCGCTGTTCTTCACCTTGACGTTCAGGGATGCGGACATACCCTCGTACTCGCCATAGATCACCACGTCGGTATCGAAGCTGACGTTGCCAAAGGAGGCGGAGTCACCATTGAAGCCCACGAGGCCAGTGCGACTACTGTTCCATACGCCTTTCACACGGACTGTCTGAGTGAAGTAGGTGTCCACTGCTGGCGTAGCAGGAGTGCCCGGAATCGCTGGAGTGCCTGGCGTTGCTGGCACTGCTGGCTGATATGGGACCTCTGGCTTACCGGGTACGGCAGGCACAGCAGCCTGATAGGGAATCTCAGGCGTCGCAGGCTGATAAGGCACTGCTGGCTTACCTGCTTGATACGGGATTTCTGGCACAGCAGCCTGATATGGAACCTCTGGCTTGGCTGCTTGGTAAGGCACTTCAGGAGAGCCTGCCTGATATGGGACCTCTGGCTTACCTGGAACTGCCTCGTGATAGATCGAGTAGCTACCATTCTGCGGGTTAGGCACTTGGAAGTCGTATGTAGCTGAACCTATGCCCGAGAAGTCGGTACGGTACAGGTACCACGTGAGCGTCACACCATTGACTGTGCGCTCAATCTCAATAGGCCCGTATTCATCACCTACGTCCTGATCAGGCCACGATGCACCATCCCATCCGCCTTCGAAGTTGGACACCTTGTCGGTGAACCGTGCTTCGCCCATTGCCTTTGGATAGCACACATAGCCGTAGTCGTTCTCACCCGGCGCGTCGATGCTGAACTCGGAGTTCGGCTCAATCTCGGCGAAGGTGCTGATCGTGGCTTCCTGTGCGTTCCAACCAGCGACACCCATGAGAGGCTTGAACGTGCCTTGTTGGGTATACGCATCTTGCGGTGGTACTGCTGGCTGATATGGAACTTCGGGCACAGCCGGCTTGTACTGCACTTCTGGAACGGCTGCCTGATACGGTACTTCGGGCTTACCTGCCTGATAGGGTATCTCTGGCACAGCAGGTTGCGCTTGCACCTCAGGCTTCGCAGGCTGGTACGGAATCTCAGGGCTGCCTGGAACAGCTGGAACAGCAGGCTGATATGGAACTTCGGGAATGTACGGCGTACCGGGAGTACCTGGAATGTCAGGAGTACCCGGTGTACCTTCACTGCCGTTGGCGAGCGTGATGATTAGCTCAAACTCCTGCTCGCTGCCCTCGTACACCTCAGTAGGGCCAACAATCTTCACGTTCTCCACGTGCATTTCACCAACACCCACGTCGATGTAACGCTTGGGCTGCTTGACGATGCGCCCGGAGAGGTGAAGGTTGGCACCCACGTCCACGTTGAAGAAGAAGCGCTCTACCACGATGTTCCATGGGGCGAACTCATAGAACGCCTCGAGGAAGCGGTCCTTGATGGTCTTCCCACGTGGGAGCAGCAGCTTGTAGTCCTGTGGCAGGTACTGCATCCCCAGTTCGATGTGCGTGGTCTTGAACCAGTCACCACCATCTACCTGCAGTGGCCCGTAGGCTTGCGAGTAGAAGTCTTGGTAGTTCTCGGTGTACAGGCCAATCGCATCGACGCTACGACCCAAGATGAACGCAATGGTATGCGGATAGTCATTGGTACCAGAGCGCTCTGCGTAGATCGACAGCTGCGGAATCGCTTGGTTGAGCGTGGGGATGTTGTGCTTGATGAAGTCCTGTGGCAGGTCGAAGCCGATTTGCTTGAGGGTCTGCGTCACTACCCATGGGTCGATGACCTTGGTAATGTCACGGATGGTCTCAAGCTGGTAGATCGGATAGCGGATGCGGTCGTTCAGCACCTCGGCGTAGACGTCCACGAAGTCCTGAATCCACGGCTGCGCGTAGAAAATCTCAGGCTGCAGCCGCTCGAATGTGAGCTTGTCCATCAGTTGGCTCCAGAGATACCTGCGGTACGTTCGGTGTACACGATGTTGACTACTGGGCTGCCATCGAGCACGCAATACATGGTGCGATCAGGCGGAATGATTTCCTCAGAAGGTGAGAGGATTTCAATGTAGTCCACACCTTGCAGACGGCAGGCGTTTTCAATGTCAGACTTGGAGAGGCGGCGACCCAAGATGCCGGGCTTACGCTGGAAGAGCTTCAGGATACGCTCGGTCACAAGGATGCGCATTTCATCAATGTCCACATCCTTGTTGACTGCGAGCAGCACCTTGACGCCAACGTACATCTTCACTGGGTTCCAGCTCTGCATCTGGGCGAGTGCTTGGCAGCGATTGAGCAACCACTGCTCGAAGGCAGTCCATGCGGCAGACTTCGGATTCGGGTTGGCGCCACCCCAGGTATCAGTGCTATCTGGGAGAATGCACACACGCAACACGTTCTGCCACTTCGGATCATTGGGTGCAACGTCACGCTGGAAGAACAGTGAGCAGTCGGCAACACCAGGGTAAGCCATGATGTGGGCGCGCACTTCGCTTGGGCTGATCGCCTTACGATTGGAGCGGAACATCACAGGCGCGAACAGCTTGTAGTACAGCGCAGACTTCTGATCGCCACCGCCAGCCACGTTGGAAGTGGTAAAACCCGAAATCTCGGGTTGGGAAGTCATGCGGATTCTGTCACCACTGATCCCGATGGCCGTAGAGCCTTTCGTGACCACGAAGCGAATCTTGAGCAGAGTACCCGCTGGCAGCTTGGAGCCGTAGTCGCCAGTGCCAAACATGAACGCAACGTCACCCGAGCCAGTGGTAAACTCGTAGTACGCCTTGTCAGTCGGACCCAATTCGTACAGCGCTTGGTCAGTCGAGTTCCAGACAGTGGCTTCACCAGAGACCTTGTCTTCTGTCCAGACAAGCATATCCATGTCGGCGACTACGAAGTTCGGAGTGGAGAGCACGAACGTCTGGAGGGCTGCTGGGTCAAGCGTGTCCACGTCAAACTCTACGGTCTTCACTTCACCCTGATAGAGCTGGATGTCCTCGATGGCAGTGCCAGGAGCGATCATCAATTGCTCACGGTTGAAATACTTCTCCGAGGAGTTCATAAATTCGCTGTAGGCAGGGATGAACTTCACCGACTGCAGGTTGTTCTGTAGGTAGCAAGTCAAGCCAGCCGAGACCTTGCGCGCAATCTTCACACCGAGAGAGCGAGCGCCCTCGAAGATGGACGAGTCACGCACCGCTGTCGAGAGGAAGGCCTCACGCAGGGACACGTTGATGTAGTGCTGGTTGACTGTGGTTGCGCCAGAGGCAAGAGTGAGCAGCGTGGCCGAAACGTTCGTGGGCAGCAGGTCTTTCCAAGTGCCCTTTTCTGCGAGACGCCGCGCCAGCTCGTTGTAGATATCCTGTTCGTCAACGACGACCTTACTGATTGCTAGTTGAGCCATGACTGTTCCTATGCGGCATTCTGCTTGTTGAGGGCAAACTGGAACAGCACAGGCTTGCCGTCCAAGTTAGGTGCCGTGTAGTACACCTCGACACCGTACGCTTGCAGGGTGTAGTTCGGGTATACGTTGACCTTCGTGATCGTCACACGGAGCTCGTCGTTACGACTGAGCAGCGTTCGGATTTCCGTACGGATACGCGACGCCGTCATATCGTCCATGGGTTCAAACAGGTACGCTGGGATGTTCGACCCGTAGCGAATCCGGAACCACTTGGAGCGAATGGGTGTGGTGATGATCAGGAAGATGTTTTGGTTGATGGAGTCTTCGTTGTACACCAGCTCCTTGTTGGAGTGGGTGCCGACATACAGGTTGATGTCGGAATAGATCGGGCTGTCTCTGTAATCCGCCATCATCAGTTACCACTGTAGGTAGTGAACGAGCCGTTGGACGACATATCGCCGCAGCTCAATGGATCGCCATTCCGGTGTGTCGCCAACTGATCCGTGTAGGTGATGCGGGCACCTACGATAACGCCAGGGCTGTGACACCCTTTCGATGGGCAGCAGTGTGGCACGTACTTGTCAGACACACGGACTTCCGCGATCTGGTCGGTGAACACCGTCATGGATGCCGATGCTGGAACTGTTGGGCCAAAGCAACCATGACCCGTACTCGCATCAGTGCCGAGACGAATGTTGCGCTGGCCCTTGAGAGCGAACACCAGTTCAAGATTGCTCATGGGACACCTCATATTCGATTGGTGATAAATTACTGAGGAACACCGGGATTACTGTAAACCAACCATGTCTGCCACTAATAGGGATGTACACGAACATGCTGCAGGAAGTCATCAAACCACGTCCATGGATTGAATGCAGCCAGCGAAAGCCCAAGAAAGAAGGCTGGTATGCAGTCCAAGACTACACCGTAGAGGGTGAATACTACATGGATGCCTATTGGCACCAAGGCTCGTGGTGGAAGTTTGGACGCTACGCCAATATGCTCAACGTCCGTATCGAAATGCGTGACGTGCTGCGTTGGCGCTTCATGGGTGAGATTGCTCGCGAGGACATTCGACGGCAGTGTGCCAATGCCATCATCCCACGCGATCCATTCCAGCGAGTTCAGGTAGGGTTCCTGCGCAAGCTGTGGTTGCTGTACGTCATGGACAAGAACAAGCTCACCCAGAAAGAACTGGCGAAGGAGCTTGGGACAACTGGAAAGAACATCGGCAGGATCATTGATGGCGTCACGCTCTTGGGTGTGGAGTTCGCCACCGATCGGCTGGAGCGTTTATACGTCCTGAACTGGGGCGCCATCAGTCAACAATGGGTACACGAAAATGCGGAAGCTATTGCAGTGGCTATCCAAGAAACTCTGGGGATGCACGGTAACGAGCTTGCTGAGTCTCGGGATTTTCAAGCGCTTACCAGACAAGGCACGGCACTCGATGCTGGCTAAGTGCGGCTACAACGTTCTGGACAACACCGAGTTAAACGAATTACTGAAAATGGCGACTGCCAAATCAAAGGAGATAAGCGATGCGCAAACTTCCCAGCGGTAACATGATGCCAATTGCTCTCAACGGTGAGCATGGTTATCTGACCGTAGCCGAGTATCTACTCGAACGCGGTGCCATCAAGGCTGACCGTACTGGCACTGGCACCTACTCGCGCTTCGGTGTGGTGAACGTCGAGTATGACCTGTTGGCGGACGACGGCTGCGCTACCGTGATGCTGCCCTCTACCAAGAACGTGTTCTGGGACAAGGCAGTCGTCGAACTGGTCTGGATGCTCAGTGGCTCCAATCGCCTGAAGTTCCTGATCGACAACAAGGTCAATTTCTGGAACAACTGGGTGAAGCCTGGTACCGAAGTCTTCGGGCGCATGTACGAAGAAGGCGAGCGCGTGCGTATGCTCAAGGGCAGCCAGTTCGACGAAATGAAGGGCATCACGGGCTTCGACGAGGCTGATCGCCGTGCGCAACAAGAAGCACTGTTCAAGAAGTTCGGCATTCCCCAGTACCAGATTCTCGACGGTGACCTGGGCCCTGTGTACGGCGTGCAGTGGCGTCACTGGGAAGACCTGCGTTTGATCGACCCGAGCGTCATGTACAACGGCAACGCTGCGTGGGAGCAGTACGGCAAGCGCGGCTTTGTCCACATGGGTACGGCTGACGATGGTCGCCTGATGATTCGCCGTGAGATTGACCAGATCGCGCGTCTGGAGAAAGCAATCAAGGAGCGTGACGATAGCGCTGCACGACGCAATGTGTTGAGCGCGTGGAACGTCGCGTATCTGGAAGACATGGCACTGCCGCCTTGCCACACTCTCGCTCAGTGGGGTATCGAGCGCGATGCGACTGGCGAGCTGGTACTGCACTGCAAGCTCTACCAGCGTTCTGGTGACTGGTTCCTGGGCGTGCCGTACAACGTCGCGTTCTACTCCATCTTCACCCACATGCTCTGCGCGATCTACGGGCTCAAGGCAGGCAAGCTGTTCCACACCGTCGGTGATGCGCACGTATACAGCAACCACGTTGACCAAGTGCGTGAGCAACTGGCGACGCCAATCAACGAAGCATCCCAGCCGCGCGTCATCATTGAACGCCGCAGCTACTCCTCCATTCTGGACTTCAAGGTCGAAGACATTACCATCGACGGCTATGTTCCAGGCAAAGTAATCAACGCACCGGTGGCCGTATGACTCTCGATCATTTTATCGCTCGTGGTAACTACAACTACCTGCGCTGGGGCTACGTCGCACTGGACGAAGAGGTGCACCGTGCGCTCACCGAGATGGGCGACCAGGGCTTTGTGTTTGAGGACGAGAAGCACGAAAGCCAAGAAGTGCAGATGGCACTCGGCGGCAGTACCTACAAGATCATGGCGTTCAACCCTGTAGCGCGTCACGTACCAGGACCAAGCCACGAGACACAGCCGAAGCGCGTATGGCTCATGGGTGCAAGTGCGCTGGAAGAGTTGCGCACGCGACCAAACTCGAATGCTATCGCGCACCTGTACGACCCAGGCAAGGACGTGACCTACAGCGATAGCCGTATCAAGGGCATGCTGAACAAGGCGCCGATCTATCTGGACGCTCGCGTACCGCCTACTACCATGGCCATGCTGTACATCTACGAGGACGAGGTGATCTACAACATCGCCACGCGCATCTGGACAGAAGCAGCCAAGCTCACACTGCCAAAGTACCAGTCGCGCAAGATCGTCAAGGGTGCCAAGATCATCAGCATCGACGACCTGATCGGTGACTGTGGTCTGGAGCTCAATCTGGAAGGTGGGCAGAAGGTGGCGATCAGCCGTGATTGGTACGTCAAGCACTCGGCTGCATCTGGTGGTTACTATGTGATCTACGACGATGGTTACACCTCGTGGTCTCCTGCTGAGGCGTTCGAGAATGGCTACGTCAAACTCAATGGAGACTTGTGATGGCAAGTGGAGAGCGCGTGTTTGCAGTGTGCCATGAGAAGAAGCAAATCATGGCAATCGGGCACACGTCATGGGCGTCGATGGCGTTGCCAATCAAAGAGCGTCTGGAGATTTACGCGCCGGGGCGTGACGCTGGTAAGGATCAGTACAACTTCATCCTGCAGCAGTTCGGTGAGGTCGATGCCTTGATCGTGGAGAGTGAAGCATTGGCTCTCAACTACAAGAAGGTGCCTGGCTATTGGGGAGGCGTGTCGTGATTACCTATCTGGTCGATGAAAACAACCCGCCACCGTTGTGGTCTGGCGTCGCGTACTGGGAGCGTAGCAACGATCCGTTCCATGCTGATGCGTTCAAAGGTCTTGAGGTCAACGGCAAGAACACGTTGATCGTCACCACTGACAAGGACGCGAAGCTGTCTGAGGGCAAGCGCAAAAGTGGCTGGATGGCTATCGAGTGGACGGAGAACCCAGTGGGCTTCGTTGGCGACGGTACCGAAGTCACTGAGACGACCAAGACGCAGTACGTCATCCATGAGCTGGGCCCGAACGCGTGGAAGATCGCTGAGCCGCAAGCTGTGGACTTCGTGACAGCGCGCTGGTATCCTCGGTACTTCTACTATCTGGAAGGCCATGTGTATGACTTCGATACGCTGCGCCGCGTTGCACACGACAAGGACACGGCGTACATCGTCATGGACAACGAGGTGTATGCGAAGCTGCGTGAGGATTTGGAGAAGGTACTGATCCTTGAGCCGAACAGTACGCAGGAGACGCCGAAGTTTGCTGGCAAGCCACTGTTCGTGGAGCCGCCTGCAGACGTGCGTGGGAATAGTCGTGGGATGGAGTTGCCTGGGAAGTTCGCTGCTGGCAGGATACGCAAAACGCGTCGGCCAAATGTGGGCAGTCTCAGCGAGTTCCTGAACGAAGAAGGGAAAGACGCTCGGTAAACAAAAAGGCCACCTGCTCCTGAGAGTAAGTGGCCTTTTTTCATTCTAGCAGTTCAGCATTGGCGCGTTCCAGCTTGCGCACATGCTCCAACCACTCTGGCGTCATCAACACGAACGTGTAACCACGTGGATCGCGATACGTCCGACCCTCCGCTTTTGCCGCAGCGACTTCGTGTGCGCTGCAGGCTGTCGCATTAATTACCACACCACCTTCCTTGAGCAACTGCGAGAGCAGCATGGTCTCAGTGGTGATCGGTACCGTCCCCAATGCAGGCAACACAACTGGCCCGTTCACAAGGTTCGTGCACGGTGGGTTCTGATAACACGGGACTGGCTTACCGCACGCACATGGGTAGTCATGGCGTACTACGGGGATTGCTTCCATAACTCACCTCAGGTTCGTTGCATCCGACTGATCCAATTGATCTTGGTCACGCGCACCTTGCCGGGCGTGTGATCTGTCTCGGAGATTTTCCCTTCTTCGCGATTACGTCGCTTGGCCTTGAGCAGTGCTTTGACCTTTGCTTTCGGCAGTCTGACGTACGGCTCCTCGAGTTCATCGACGCGCTGCCCGTTGTGCTCATAGCGCCCATCGCTCAGGTCAAAGTCGATTCTAGCCATTTGCAAAGCTCACTGTGAAGGTGCCGCCACGACTACCAGGCCAGTCGGTGCGATACAGGTTGTACTTGTGACCCTGGTACATGACTTCGACAGGGCCAGTAGTGTCTGCCATGTCATCGAGAGGCCACGAAGCGCCGTCCCAACCACCGACGAGTCCACCAGCATCACGGAACGTCACAGCACCGTACTCGACAGGTGCCATGTAGTAGTAGAAACCATCGTCAGGCGCTGCGGGTAGAGTGAACGACGGGTACTGCTGTGCGTTCTCATGCACCTCGCTGAGGGCTTGAGTCAGCATCTGCTCGTTGGTGTAGCTTTCCAGAGCACCCAAGCCGAAGCGAGGTGGCAGTTGCGTCTCGATTGGGATGACTGGCTTGGGTGGTCGATAAGGTGATGCACACAACATGCTCATGGCAATGTCCTCAGTCGTCCTGATCACCAACGCTGAAATTTTTCAGCATGATCTGGACAGGGTTACGCGCCAGGCGCTTGTTGACGAATTCGATCCGTGCCTTCATGGCGTCGTCCACAGGCACTTCGTCGCTCAGGGTAATGTGCGGGCTGTACGGGATGAACGTATGCTCTGCACCCAGTTGCTGGCAGCGTGCATTGAGCGAGATAACGGACTCACTCACCAGCTTCAGGACGATGTACGTCTTGCCGTTGTGGCCAACCCACGACTCGACAGCATTGACCAGCGCCGAGAACTGGTTGTCCTTGTAGGCCTGCACAACGTCCAGCACTTCTGGCAGCGGCGCAGTAGCAGCCACTTTGGAGTAGACGACGGTACAATGCAGCGCATGTTCGTCTGGGCTCAGCTCCAGTTCGTCTGCCAGTTTCAGGATGGCGTCCACGTACTCTGGTACAACATCAACGGCAGAGTACAGCCCATTGGTGCCGGTGTAGGGTACGAAGATCAGCTTGTTGGCAGCCTCTGCCACATTGTCATCGTGGGCTTTCATGCTCATGGTGATTTTCATTCCGTGACCTTTTTGAAGTTGATCGGGTCAAGGGGCACCAGCAGCCAAGTTTGCTCGATCTTCTCCAAGCCGGCGCGTGACGGATGCGGGTCGTGAAACAACTCACCATTCCGCATCACCACCATGTGCTTGCATCCGCGAGCCGACGAACCACTAGCCAGATACGTGGCTTCCATGATTCGTTCGCGTTCTTGACGCACCACCCAATAACCCTGCGAGAAGCAGAAGTTCTCGAAGTTACGCCAGTAGCGATACGACGGCTCTGGGTCATCTTCGTTGTAGAAACGCGGGACGTCGGAGAGCGGGATGCCAAAGAGCGTAGCGCACGCAGCTTCGGCACAGTTCCCACCACCGATGGTTCCCGGTACGTAGAAGGTTGTCTGGTCTACGAGACGGTTCACGTTACACTCCGTTCAGGAATGCGGCCACGTCTTCCAGACTATCGCACGTTTTGGCACAATGCTCGTCGATCATTCGACGCACCTGTTGCAGCGATTTCCACTGAGCTTCGGAGAACTCAGCACCGTCATCCGAGCGCAAGGCACAGAACACGGTCTTGGAGGAGCGTTTGATGCTGTCGCACACGACTTCTGCGATACTGAACACGCCCGTCATCTTTGGAGTGATAACGTACAGATTGTAGTCGCAGATTTCACGCTGGCGGCGTTCCTCCTCCATGCACTCTGGAGTCCAGTTGGGGACCACAGGGTTGAAGAAGTCGATGTTCAACATCGGAATCAAACGCTCGCGCCATGTGCTATCGTTACAGGTACCGCCGAGGAAAACTTTCATTGCACGCCTCAGTGAGATAGTCAGTTTCATGGTCGCCTCAGAGTTTCGACAAGTCCCAGATCACGTCGGACTGCGCAGCTACATACGCAGGGTCGAGAACTACGGACGTTTCAAAGCCCACCAGACCTTCGCACATGCGATAAGCCAGACGCCCATCAGGCAGCTGGTAGGTCGGACGGCGTGGACGGGTGTGTACGCATGGTGCACCGATACCCTTGCCGACACGTGCGCCACAGACTGGGCAGGTGTAGGACGAGTAGTACATGCCCATGGAGTAGGTGTTGATTTCACCACTCAGGAGCTTGTTCACCAGGTACGAGTCCTTGGTGCGGTCGAAGCCCATGAGTTTCACCAGCTTCGCAAACTTCCGGTTGCGCGGCAGTGGGCGCAGGTACGTGTCGAAGATCACGCCCTTGGCTTTGGTGATATCCTTGTTGTCGTGCTCGACGTGAGTGGGCTTGCCCACCCAGGTACGATACGCCATCTGGCCGAACTCAGGGTTGAACGCGGTCAGCTCCTTGAACGATGCACTGTCACCGTTGGTGTTGGGCACCGAGGTAACGATGGAGGGCAGCGCCACGATGATGTAGTCGCGGATATCCTCACTGATGCGATAGTGCGGTGCGGCCTGTTTCAGCCAGATGTTGGCGTCTAGAACGCGAGCGTCACCGCCAGCTTGTTGCGCGTCCAGCTCAAGGCCTTGCTTGGTCTGAGCAACACGGTGCATTTCCGTAGGCGCCAAACCCAGCGAGAAGCTGGTACTTACCATGTGTGTCATCGGTCGCCCCTTTGGACTACGTGCTTAACCCACGACCGCGCTTCTTTCATGGTCATGGGTTGTGGGTTAATGAGAAACGGCTGTCCGCCTGCGAGTGTGACGTGAGGGCGCAGTCTCTCACCTTCATCATCTTCGTCCACATGCGGGAAGTCGAACGGATCAAACTCCCCGCCGTGCACCTTAGCAGTCCAGATGCGCAGCGAGTGACTATGATCGGTTGACGGCTCTTCCTGAGTGCTGATCGTTGCGATCTGCTTGTCACCCAGGAGAACGTGCCACGTCTTGCGCAGCGCGATCGGCTTACGCATTTCCGCTTTATCGCAGCGGTAACGGATTCGCTCCATATAGCCTCCGTTATACGAGGGCAGTTGCGAGGATCAGCGTGATTTGCATGGAGTCACCAGTTGAGGAAAGATACGTGGTAGAGACCGTGGTCTTCGTTCATTCCAACCGCAACAATCGTGCGATTAGGACCCGAGGTGTAGAAGAGGTAGGTCTCTTCACCGGGGTCTGTTACGTGGTCTCGCTCACGCAAGATACCTTGGGAACTCAATGCCTTCTCGAAGGTAGTTGCGAGTGTCTTCAGGTCCACGCTGCTGTGTCCGTAGAAGCTCTTGCCGGGAATACCTTTCGGGCGTTCACCGACAATCGGCAGTGCTGCGTTGAACACTGTGCCGTAAACGTCCACGTGAGAAGATGCGATGGCGCTGAACATCTCCTTCGATTGGGCGTGCAGGTCGTCCATATCCATGTTGCGTAGGTAGCTCTGGGTTTGCGTGATGATTTCGTTGACTGTCTGGTAGTTCTGCTCTTCAGGAGTCAGGTTACCATCAGCCGCGGTCGATGCGATGCCTTTGAAGTCTTCCCAGGTATCGAGCAGGCCGCGTGCAACGATCATCCCCAGTGGGCCAGCGCCGAGTGCAAGCATCGTGACGCCAGCACCTAAGATGGCAGCTTTGACAACGAAGCCCAGCACGGCTTTACCATCGCGCTGTTTCTTCTTGTCCTTGTGACCCTTGCCGCCTTTCTTATCCTTCTTGGACTTCTTCTTTTTCTTCTTGGACTTCTTGTCTTCCTCCTCGTCCTCTTCTTCCTCATCAGCGTCGTCGCTGAGTTCAGGGTCGTTGGCCTTGTCGCCTTCGGTGATGGGCTTGCCGTCAGCGTCGAACTCGGGCTTGCCGTCAGCGTCTACTGCTTGGCGATCTGGGTCAGTCTCCTTATCACCTTCGCTGCGGTTGTCGTCGTCATGCGTGGACGCCGCGTCACCTTGCATCAGATCACGCACAGCACCCAGGCCACGATCGAACAGGTGTGGCTTGTCTTTCGCCTTGGCATCGACCACGTCGTGAATCTCGTCGCGGTTTTCGTCGATGTTGTTGGCACCGCGCTTCAAGTGCTCTGGCTTAATGTTCTCCAGAGCCTTCACGGACTCGCGATTGATAACGCCAGCGCCGTCATCGGTGAGAATCTTGCGCTGCTTATCGACCTCTGCCATGGTCTCCTTGGAGCGCTTGGTGCGATCCTTGCGAGACTCTTTGGTGCTGATCTTGGTATCCTGCACACGACCCTTGCCGCCTTTGAAGCGAGGCTTGTGACGGCTCTTTGGGTAGCGTTCGTCGTACTTGGCTTTCGCCTTATCGCTGAGACCGTCGTACTCAGTCCGCGTCAGGCGACGCTGCTTGACTGGCTCGGTGTGCCCCTTCTTTACCGTCTTGCCCTTGAGCAGGAACCGGTGCTTGCTCTTGGGATACTTCTCCAGATACTTCTTCTGGCCCGACGTCCCCAGTCTCAGGAAGTCGTCCTTGTTCAGGCGCTTCTGCGGCGCTGCTAGCGATAGGCTGACGAGGAGCATTTTGGAATCCCATGATTGTGGCAATATCGTTCGCCAGGCGGCCGTCGATCTTGGGCGCCAGCTTCATTGCGTGTTGGATGTTTTCTTTGGCCTTTGTGATCTGACCAAGAGAGAAGTAGCAGACGGCGAGCAGATGATACGGCCAGTGCTGGTAGTATTCATCCCGATGGATCATGCTCACCTGAGGCTGAGTCTCGACGCGCAGGGCGTTACGGAGCATGCCAATGCAAGGCTCGTATTGACCACACTGGAAGTACAAGAAGGCGAGCGCGCAGAAGGGCTCACGGGCGCTTGGGAACTCGGCGATTGCGCGATAATGCCACGCTTCGCATTCGTTGAGCGCTTCTTCCAGTTGACCATCCATGGCGAAGTAGCACTGGGCGATGTACAGCGCAGACTCAGAACGGAACGGACCATGGGTTTCGATTTCGATGTGCTTCTTGAGCCACATGATCGCGTCGAAGTATTGACCCTGGTACATGAACTCACGGCCGAGATACTGGACCATGCGTGCGTCGTCTGGATTCTCCTCGACACCCTTTTGCAGGAGTTCAAGGTAGGACGAACGTGGCTTGTCGTTGTCTGGCTCGTGGAATACGTCGATCGGAAGTTCCTTGTACGTGTAGTTCTCGTAGCAAGCGAGGAGCTCATGCACTGGATACTTCCAGTAGAAACCGTGGCGCGTGTGGATTGCTTCGCGCAGATAGGAGACGATGGGCTTGCGCGCTTCATCGTATTGGAAGACCAGACGTACAGCGTACATGTGGTGCGAACGGTTGGAGATCATTTCCTTGATCTTGGTAATGCTTCCCGGCTCCATGACCTCGTCAAGGTCAATGAACATGCAGTAGTCCACATCCATGCTGACGAGGTTCATGGCGGAGTTACGCGCCGTGTCGAATCGGAAGGGTTCAAATGCCATGGAGCTGACTTTGACACCCAGGGACTTGAGTGCCTGCTGGGTACCATCTGTCGAGCCAGTGTCCAGCACGACGATTTCGTCAGCGTCCTTGACGCCTTCGAACCAGCGAGCGACGTGCTTGGCTTCGTTCTTTGCAATTGCGTATACGGCGAGTTTCATTCGGGTAACTCCGGGTTAGCTTCTCATGGAGATAGCGGCTAAGGCTTAAGGCTTGGCAGCAGTGATGCCGTTGATCAGGTTGATCGCCTTGTGTGGCTCTTCGAGTTTGGTTTTGAACAGACCCGAGTCATTCAGCTTGGCCAAGGTCTTGAGGTTCAACTTACCTTCGCGGTTTGGATGGCCATGGGTATCACGAATCTTACCCAGAGCCTCCTCGTGCTGCTTGCTGATCTTGTGGACCTTGGCAAGCTCGGTCGGTGACAGGTGCTGTGCGACCATACGACCAGCAGCACGTACGGAAGACGAGTTGCCCATGCCGTTTGGACTTACCTTGCCTGCGGCGACGGCAGCAACCATTTCGTGATGGTCTTTCATCTTTGCAAGCGCTTGCACGTTGCGCTTGGTACCTGCAGGCAGACTGGCAAGTTTGATGCCGGCAGCTTTGGTCACAGACGGTACGGCGTGCTTGGTCTCGCTGCGCTTAACCTTGGCCGAATCACCTGCACGGGGAGTCTTCTGGTTGCGCGGCAGATGCTTTTTGGAGTGGTCAGCTTTCGCCTGCTGGGCTTTGGTCAGGGCCGCATGTGCCTTGTCCAAATCGGCGTGGCGAGAAGAGGAAAGACCAGCCTTCAGCTCCTTGATATCTGCACGCAGTGCTTTGACCTTGGTGCTGAGTGCGGCGAGCTTCTCGGCCTTCTTCGGATGTGCAGTGGACTGGCGAACAACCAGCCACGCATCATGCTGCTTCTTGAGCGCTCTTTGCTTGCCTGCGATTTTGGTCGCAATGGACACGTCACGTTTGAGTTCCTTGACGCGCTCTTGGTGACCTTTTAGGTCCGTAGGCTTCGCTGCCGAAACCGACTCGAACGAATCGTCCGAGAAAATGATGATCTTGCCCATGATTGGTTCCTTGTGAGTCAGCTATTATAGCCGACGCGAGCACGGCGCATGGCGTCTTTGCGCTTGAGGCTGGACTTCAGGCTGCTGGTAACGCCGGGCTTTTTCTTGCCCGCGGCTTTGGTCGCTTTCTTCTTCTCAAACAGGTGGGCGCTGTAAATCAGGGCAGGAGCCTTACCGGCTTCGAGGTCACGAATGTCGCGCTTGGCTCGGCTGATACGAGTGAGCAGATCATCCTCGTCGCCTTTGCCGTCTTGGTTCGCTTTCTCCATCGCACGGATGTGTTTCTGCAAGGTCTTGATGGAGCCTTCTTTATCCTTGAGAACATCTTTGCGCAGAGCCTGGCGACCGGCAGCGTGTTCTTTGGATGCGGTACGCACCGTGGCACCAAATGCCTTTGCAGCTTCTTTGGCGTGCGCCAGCTTCTGAGCAACTTCGTCAGGATCGGTGTGGCGCTGATTCGACAGTTTGCCTTTGAGCGCACGCACTTGCTCTTTGGCATTCGCTACGTCTTGTTTTGCCTTGTCGCGCTTGGCGATGTTACCTGCAACCTTTGGAGCATGCTTGAGCTTTGCCAGCAGACTGCGTGCCTTTTCTTCGGCAGTGCGTTGCTTCTTGATATCCTTGGCGATCTTCAAGTCTTTGGTGAGATTGGTGACGTGCTGCTTGTGCTCACCGATGGAACTCGGCGCACGTGCGGCGACTGCCTCGAAGGAGTCGTCCGAGAAAATGATGATCTTGCCCATGCTGTGCTATTCCTTGGTCTTATGGAAAGCGGCCCATTGCGAGCCGCTATCTGGGTCTTACTTCTGCTTGATCTTGCCTTCGAGGCGAACGATCTTGGCGTTCAGGCTTTGCAGTTGAATGCTCAGCTTACCGTACAGCGGACCCTGACCTTTGGCTGCGGTGACGCGCTTGCGCAGGTCTTTGGCCTCAGCCTTGGCTTTCTCCAGCATCCGCTCCAGCTTGGCACGCGCTGCTGGCGTGGTACCCATGCTCTTGGTCTTCGGAGTAGGAACAGCAACCGGCTTGACAGGCTTCACTTGCTTGACGCGGCGACCGTTGACTTCGGCTGGCAGCTTCGGCTTACCTTCGGCAGTCGCACCCTTACGCAATTCACGCAGCGCACCGCGCAGCTTCGCCAGATCGGCTTGCATGTGTGGCTTCTTGGTCGGAGTGGCGTTCGCCAGCTCTTTCTTGAGCGCGTAGATTTTGGTCAGGGTGTTCTTGATCGCGGTAGCGTTCTTGTCGTCTTTGTGAGTGAGCACCTTGGTAGGCTTCACGGTCGACGCGGTCGGCTTGACTGCTGGCTTCGGCGCAGGTTTGAGTGCCTGAGCTTCGTGCTTGTCGAGGGTCACCTTGATGGTGTGCTTCAACTTGCCAGAGGCAGTCTTGGCTTGCTGCGCGAACTTGGCAGCTGGGTCTTTCGGAGTGCGTGGAATCTTCGCACCTTCACCACCGATGCCTGGACCACCGATGTTCACTTTCGGCTGCTTGGGCGACGCGGCTTCTTTCGCCTTGCGCACTTTGGAGCGTTCTTTCGCATCGGCTTCCTGTTGAGTCAGTCGAGCGATACGGTCTTCGTGCTTGGTAATCTGCCCTTCGAGACGGGTGATCTGACGCTGCATACCCAGCACGGTGTCCTTGGTGGACAGGGAGTGCTTCTGACGCTCAGCGCTGATCTTGCTGCGGATGGATTCTTTCTGGCTTGGTGGTACGTGCTGCAGGCGCAGCTTGAGCGCAGCAATACGCTTCAACGGCTCGACTTTCTTTTTGCGCTCTTTGATGCCAGTCTGGGTAGACTTGATGAGGGCCTTGAACGCCTTGATCTTGGACGCGTAGGTATCTTGCATCGCGAGGGCCTCGAAGGAGCCGTCGGCGCGAATGGTGAGAAGTGCCATGAATAACTCCTTAGATTTTCTTAAGGCGGGAGAGGCCTTTGCGGATACCATCGACGTACTGCTGAGCGTTACGGACTTCGCGAGCTGCGTCGTCGTGTGCTGCTTCATCGGCACTGTCAGGCATTTTGGCGAGGCGGGCGCGAGCAACCTTGAGCTTCTCCAAGCCACTGGCCAGGTCGCGCTTCAAGTGCTGGACGGCTTTCGAGTCGGTGGTGACCAAAGCCTTCTTGTCGTGCGTGTTGTCGTAACCGTTCAGCAACTCCATGAGTCGCGGGTAGCCACGCACACCCTTAGGACGAAGACCCTCCGAGTGGAGAATCTCCGTCGCGTGTTTGTAATACGGGCGCTTCTGAATCGTCTTCCAGTCCGGATCGTCGTCGGACGCAACGGCCTTGAAGCTATCGTCAGCACCAATGAGAATCTTGGCCATTAGGGCACCTTGTACTTGGTTCTGAACTTGTCGACGGACATGACTGGGATATCGTTGTCCTTGGCATATTCCGTCTTGTTGTTGGATACGTACTCGTCTTTCACAATGAGTAAATTAGCAGATTTGGCACTGGATGCCATCTTTCCACCATTCGCCACGATCCATTCAGCCAGTTCTTTATCCCGCACAGAGGTGAACAGGACAGCCATGTTGCGCATTGCGTGGCCCGTGATACGGGTCTGCTTAGGCTGCACAACCTTGACGTCCAGCTTCTTCAGGAACAGGCGGAACTTGGGCATCACCTTCGCTGCGGTGACAGCCAATTCCTTGAAGCCCTTGACGCGCTGAATCTCCTCGATCATGCGCTTCTCACTCCAGTCCGCATAGACGATACCTGGAAGAGCTTTGAACAGATCGCTCAGGCGAGACTCACCGAACTTATCACCGAAGAGCACACTGCCTGCGCCGAGCTTGGCGAGTGTTGCATTCTTGGCAAGACTGTTACGGATGTTGCGCTCCAGCGTCACGGCTTTGGAGTGACCGAAACGAGGAATCTCCTCGAAGTCGGCTGCCGTGGCGTTGATGATCTTCTTGATCGTGGTGAAGCCATTGTCGATCAGAATGTCGATGGTACCACGCTTCAACCCATCCACTTCAAGGACCGTGAAGAAGTTGAGCAGCGACTTGGCTTTACGGTCGTCACCGCCTTCCACAGCGTAATAATGCACGCCATCCGACTCGAACGCGACACTTGGTTGTGCAGGCTTCTTGGCTGCCTTGACGACTTCCACGATGTACGGGATCACGTCACCAGAGCGCACGCAACGGATGATTGCGCCTTTGTTGATCGGGCGTGGCTCGTATGGAATCTTGGAGCCTTTGAGCTTCGACGTGTATCCGTGCTCGATGTAGAACCCGTTGTGCCCAGTGAAGTGCTCAACCATGACGCCGCCAATGCGAGTTGGCTTGATCAGGATGCGTGGTGCCAAGCGACCATAGCGCGACTCGTTGAACTCGACGTCCAGCACAGGTACTTCCACAGCAGCTTCCAGATCGTTGATCTTGAAGGCGAAGGAATGCGTTGGATACTTGCCGACAACTGTGTACGAGCGGTCTTGTGCAACCACGATGCCGTCGATTGCACGCTTGGCGCGAGTGCGACGGATGTTCAGAAGATTCGTGAGGATTGTCTCGTTGAGTTTCGGGTAGACCTTGTGTGGCACTACGTCGAAGCCCAGAGCTTTGAGGTATGCGAACTGCTTGGAGGGTGCAACGCGAGCATTTGGACCAGCCATGATTTCGTGCGCAATGCACTTGACCTTGGTGATCGCAGTCGTCGGTTGATTACGGTTGAGCAGGCCACCAGCGCCGTTACGCGGGTTGTCGTACTCGCCACCGTTCTCCTTGTTGAAATGCCGATTGAAAGTCTGCTCACTCATGGTGAACTCGACACGCACAATCAGGTCTTTCGGCTTGACGCGATGCGGCACTTTCAACGCCGGGATTACTCCAGACGAATCAGTGCCGATTTTGCCGTCACCGCGCTGTACTGCCTTCACCAGCACATGGTTTTCATACACCAACTGCAGGCTGATGCCGTCTTCCTTGTCGCTGACAACGAATGGGCCTTTTTCCAAGAACGCCAAAAGCCCGGACGAGCCGGGCTTGAGTTTGCTGAGACTACCCATGGCAACGGCCAGCTTAGTGCGGCGCGCTACATGAGTGGATTTGGAGCCGACGCGAGCATACGGCTTCTTGGCGCGTTCGTCGTGAACATCGCGCAGGGTGTCGTACACTTTGTCGCCTACGCTTGGCTTGTTCTGGTCGTGGTACTCGTAGTCGAACTTTTGGAGGAGCTTGCGCAACTCGCCCAGAGTCATACCCTGGGCTGCTGCTCTTGGATTCCGTTTGATCTGCGCGAGGTTCATGAGGACTCACTAATCGTGAATGGATGCGGTGGTGAACTTCTTGTTCTTTACAGCTCCATTGAAGGCCCGTTTGCCTGCCGCCAACTCCGATTTGGTGGCTTCGCCTTTCACCGATACAGATTTGTAGTTCGCCATATCGACGCCGTCTGCGAGGCGCAACTTGCGCACATCCTTCTTCGCTACCGAGTACAGCGCAAACTCGGTGTAGCCTTCGTGCTTTGTGGCATCGACTACAACGAACTCGTTGCTCGGGCGCTTGGCAGACTGCACGATGGCACCAACTTTCAGCACTTGGCTAGGCTGATGACCCTTCGGTACTTCAGGCTCGTCCAGAGGAATCTCGTGGATGTCCTCATCGTCCTCGATTTCATCGTCGTCAATGTCGTGATTGCTGACAAGGTCATCGTGGATATCGCGCTTGATGCGACTTGGCGACTTCGGTGCGATAGCTTCACGTGGCGCAACCGCAGTTTCCTTGGGCTTGCGAATGCGCGTCTGCTTGGGCTGACCAGCTTTCAGATCGGCGAGAATCACCAAACCCTTCTGCTGTTTGCTCGTTGGCAGAATGCGTGCACCAGATACAAGCTCCATGTAGGTCTCGTGGCTGATGTTGACACGCTGCTCGTTCGGCAGGATAACGAACCCGCCACGGGCTTTGGTCATGTAGCGCAGACCGATGATATCACCTTCCTGGGTCGTGTACTTGCTACGACCCTGTTTCAGCGACTTGACTTTGGCACCAGCATGGATGACTTTGCGCCACTGATAGTTGGCACGGTCATACATGGTGTTTTCCCTGATCGTACCCGTAGGCTTGAACAGGTCGTCAGTCTGCTTGTCGGAGCTGACCTTGTCACTGATGGTCACCTTCTTCACGCGCTTCTGCCCATCGAGGAGCTGGTTGTGCTCAGGCGTTTTGCCTTTGTACTTCACCAGCTTCTTGATGATCTTGTTGATCTGGGCTTCAGGCACGTTACGGAAGAGGACGTGCAGTGCGTGACCCAGGACAACTTGGTAGTTACCTGCGCCTGAGCCACGAGTCGCTTGCTTCATGCCGACCAGCTCGCCCGGACGCACCACGAGAGGGTGCTTCTGGTTGAATTCCTTGTCGGCGCCGAGCTTGACTGATCGGTCACCCTCGAAGGTGTACCAAGTCAGCGTCGCCAGGTCTTTTACCTTAGCTTCGGCTGTCCACTGCATTACATTACTCCATCGGAAGTACAGTCATCTGGAGCGCAACTGCGGCGTGTGCTTGGCCCGCGTTGGTGATCCGGACATACACCTTGTTGTCACCACCACTGTTTGCCGACCAGAAGCCGTAGCGACGCGAGACAACTTCACTACCATCTTCAAAGGTGGTGATGCCGTCGTCTTCCAGCTTGAGGTTACTGGAGGTGAAGGTGTACGGGTTGGTGTCGCTGTACGTCGGGCTGCTGTGCAACTCGACAGTAATGTCGGGCTGATCCACAGAGAGCTTGAGGATCATCAGCGTTGGGCTAGGCACCTGAATGGTGTTTTGCACGCTGGCGCCTTGACCGACGTTCAGGTAGGTGGAGTTGAGTTCAGAGCGCGCACGCTTACCGCCTGCAGCTTCGCCCCACTTGGCATTACCGTCTTCGTCAACAACAAGCGCAGAGCCTTCGTCAACACCTTCGGTAGATGGCAAGCCACTGACCTTGGCCCATACAGCAGCACCTTCGGCGTTGCGAACAATCGCATCACCTGTGTTACCACCAGCTGGTAGGCCGTCGATCCACTCACTGCCGTTTTCACCAACAGCGAGCACCTTACCTTTTTCAACGCCTTCCATCTCTGGCACAAGGCGCAGTTCGTCGATGGAGACCTCGAATTCTTCGCTGATGGCCAGCGGAGCTTTGAAGTCGAAGCCAACATACTTGCGGGCGTCAAACTTCTTCCAGGCATCAGCACCCGCTAGGGTTGTACCTGGGATTTCGTACAGGGTGTTGTCCTCGCGAACGTAGACAAGCATGCCCTGCTTTCGTGCTGCTGTTTTGATGGCATCGCGCTCGGCTATGGTTGCGACTGAGCGATAGCCACCCTTCTGGTACACGTCTTCGAGAATATACGGGATACCCGCACTCGAAGGGATGAAAAAGCCTGAGGCATAAAGTGGCATAGCGAACTCCAAGTAAGAGGGACCCGAAGGCCCCTCCTGTGATGGTTAACCTATCAAGCGTAAGTAACCTTGAAGGTGACCGCACCCAGGCTATCCCAGTCCGTACGGTACACCAGCCACTGCTGAGGACCGTTGCCATCGTGGCAATCGTAGGTGACTTCGATTGGGTCGTAGTTGTCGCCAACTTCGCCCTCTGGCGTCCACTGAATACCGCCAAAGCCGCCCGGTACGTTGATCGCTTGATCGGTGAATGTCGCGGTACCTTTCGACTTCAAGTGCATGAAGTAGCCGTACTGCGCATCGCCGATGTTGAGTGTGAACGTCTCGCCCGAGGTACCCAGAGGCAGAACGTTGGTCATCACCTTGTCGGCGAAGTCCTGAATGCCAGACCAGCGAGTGTACGGGATGTTGTACGTCTCGTTCGTGCCAGTCTTGCCGCCAGTGAAGTCAGTGTCGGAGAACATCGCTACGCCGAAGCGTGGACGATTGTTACCCGAGACAACGGCTGCTTTCACTGTCAGGTCCGCAGTTGCCTGCTTGCTCACGCCAGCTGCGGTGTAGTCGAAGGTCAGCACAGTCGCAGTATCCGAAGACACGTTAGCCGCGTTGAAATCACCTTTGGTCGACTGCGAGAACGAACCGGCCGAAGCAACGCTGGTGCTGTAGGTAGCAGTGCTGGTCACATCCTGAGTCGTGGAATCAGTGAAGTTTGCAGTTACCACATACTTGCCAGTAGCGCCCGATGCCAACTGAGTCGGACCCGATACAGTGATCGAAGCCAGTTCAACTGCTTTCTTACCAGTGACCGTCTTATCGGCGGCTACGGTGATACCAGCTGCGGTGTAAGTTGCGTGCAGCGGGATTGCAGTGTCAGCGCTCAGGTGCTTGACAGCCAGCGTACCATCAGTCGCCAGAGTTGCCACAGTGGAGCTGGCAGTTGTCGACCAGGTGGCCAGTACGTCAGAGACGCTGCCGTCAGTCATGGTTACCTTGGCCGAGTAGGTACCGCTGCTATCGCTGTTCACGGTAGCTGGACCGTTGATAGCGAGCGACGACGGTACTGGCACAACGACGAGCGACACAGACTTCGTGCCGTTGACGGTGCGACCGAACTCGGTGTAGGCGACCTTCACCGTGATGTTGCGGGTAGTGCCACCAGGCTTCTGGTTCGGAGTGAACACGCCAGATGCGTTGATGCTGCCGATTGGATCGCTCGGCGTGGTGCCTTCAACACCCCAGGTACCAACTACGTCAGCGCTGGTCCCGTCGAGGTACGTGACCTTGGCGAGATACTGCGCGCTACCTGCACCGTTCGCAGCGGACGAATCCACAGAGTTCGGGCCGGTGATCGCGATGGACGCTGGGTAGTTCGTCACGTCATGCACAGCGATGGTCTTCGTCGCGGTAACCGTCACACCGTCCAGCGTGTACTTGCCAGTCAGGATGGTGTTGATGTTGGCACCAGACTTGTTCTCTTTGGCAGTGAACAGGCCGTTCGCGTCGATGGTACCAGCGGTGTTGGTGTTGCTCGACAACCACTCGGTAGCTGGCATTACAACGGTGGTCTGGTCTTCGAAGGTGACGCGCAGTTCGTACTGCTCGGTCTTCAAGGAATCCACCACAGCACCACCGGTGATGATCGCGCTCACTGGATAAACGGTCTTGTCACGGACAGTTACGTTCTTCTCAGCGCTCACGGTGATACCAGACGCGGTGTACGACGCGCTTACCTTGGTGCTATCATCAGCCTTCAGGTTTGCGTTGGTCGCCAGTGCACCAGTCGTCGGGTTGATGACACCAACAGCGGTCTTCGAGGAAGCCCAGTCGATTACACCTACCAGCGAGTTGGTACCGTCGGTGAACGTCACGCGCAGCACGTAGTTGCCAGTGTCGCCTTCGTCGAGGAAGTCAGGACCTTCTACGACAGCCGAAACTGGGTAGTTGGTCGAGTCAGTCACGGTAACATCCAGCTCGGCACCTACAGTCTTGCCAGCCGCCGTGTACGACGCAGTGATCTTGGTCACCTTGTTGCCAGTGGTGTCCAGACCGTTCAGCACACCAGTGTTGGCACCGATGGTCGCAGTCGAGATAACCGACGACTTCCAGTTGGTGACTGGCACGATAGCCTTGGTGGCGTCGGTGAAGGTCACTTCCAGCTGATACGTCTGGCTGGTGTTCTCAGGCAGCGAGTTCGGACCCAGGATACGCGCACTGCTTGGGTAAACAGTGGTGTCCATGATGGTGACAGTCTTCGCCGAAGCGGTGACAGTCTTGCCATCGAGGGTGTACGACGCGGTCAGCGACGCTGGGGTGTTGACGTCCACGTTTGCAGGCGCAGTTACACGGCCCGAAGTGTTGACGCTTGCACCGTTGCCGCCAGTGATCGCCCAGTTACCCGAACGGTTCGCAGTGGTGCCATCAGCAAAGGTAACTGCCAGAGTATAGTCAGCAGTCGAGCCTTCGTTGATAGTAGCCTGGCCGTTGATGACGGCGCTCACCGGGTAGTTGGTGATATCACGGACAGTAAGCAGCATGTCCGCAGTCACGGTGCGACCGTACTTGCTCCACGACGCGGCCACAGTAGTGGTACCGTTCGCTTGCAGGTTGACAGCAGCAGTCACCAGGCCGTTTGCAGCACCGACCGTTGCAGCACCGCTGTTGGTCGAGGTCCAGTTGGTCACTGGCTCGTTCACCTTGGTACCATCGAGGTAAGTAACCTCGAACGTCAGGGTCTGCGTGGTGTTCTCGTTCATCTGGGCGTTGCCCACGACGCGAGCGCTCACCGGGTAGTTGGTGATATCCTTGATCGTGACTTCCAGCTCGGCGGTTACAGTCTGGCCGAAGGCGGAGTACGATGCAGAGACCTTACCCTTGGTGTCTTGCTGCACGTCGGTAGCTGCAACCAGCTGACCGGTATTCTTGTTGATCGTACCCATCGCAGGATTGGACAGAGCCCAGTTGCTGACGGTGACGACGTTGGTGGTGCCGTTGCTGAACGAAACACGGAACTGGTACTGCGTCACGGTGTTTTCGTTGATTGCCGCCGAGCCGAGGATCACTGCGCTACGTGGGTAGACAGTGGTGTCCTTGACCAGAATCTGACGGCTGCCGTTGACGGTACGACCTTCCAGGGTGTACGAAGCGGACAGCGTGGTAGCCTTGTCCTCGAACAGGTTGTTCGGTGCCTCGAAGACGCCGCTGGACGGGTTGATGGTGCCCGCTTCTTCGTCGCTCGAACGCCAGTCGGTGACTGCAACGTCCTTCTGGGTGCCGTTGGTGAACGTCACGCGCAGAGTGAAGTTGGTCGAGGTGCCTTCGTCTACTTCTGCAGGACCAACGATCACAGCCGACGAAGGATAGATTGTGGTGTCGATGCAGCGCACAGTCAGGTTCGCGTCCTTGGTCACGCCGTTGAAAGCGTAGGTCGCAGCGATGGTCGTGGTCTGATCGGTAGTAAGCTCGCCAACTTCAAGCACACCAGTCTTGTTGTTGAACGCGCCAGCACCAGGGTTGGACGAGGTGAAGGTGGTTGGAGTAACACCGGCGCTGGTGCCGTCGTCGAAGTGCGCGATGACCGAGTAGGTCGCAATCGAGTTCTCTTCCAGCTCGTTGACACCCACCAGTTCGATGCTGGTGAGCACCAGTTTGATGGTCTTGTCGACGATGGTGATATCCACGTACTTCACGCGCAGCTGGCCACTTTCAGGATGAGTCCAGCGCACCTCGATGCGCAGCACTTGGTCCTCGTCAATGTCCAGCGACTGGAAGATACCAGTCTGGTTGCTGATGGAGCCGTACGCACCGTTACCGATGACAGCCCACGAACCTTGCACGTTGTTCAGCACGCTACCATCGCTGAACTTCGCATTCGCCTTGAAGGTGAACGGTACAGTCTCGTCCAGCGTGTTGCCTTCTGGGCCAACAATTTCCAGTTCGTCGAAGGTTGGACCATCGTACACGAGGTCAGCCTTGACTGGGCGACGCCACTCACCGATCCACTCACCGTCTTTAGCACCTGGGCCAGTGATGGTCAGCACTTCGCCCGGCTTCGGCGTGTTGCTGGTACCAACCTTGGCGAGCCAGGAGTTGACGCCCGTTGCGCCGCGAATCATGGTGATCGGCAGCTTCGGGTGAGTGTGTGGAAGGGGATCACGCGCATCGCTCATACGCGGATCGTTACCGCCGACAACCACAGGGCTGTCTTGATCGGGCGTATATTCACGGTTCAGGATTACGAGGCCACGAACGTCGAGAGTCGCAGCACCTACCTGCGGAACGTCTACTTCACCGAGGTTGAAGCCGCTACTGAAATCCCAATATTGCTGCTCTGCGATCAGGTCCTCGAAGGTGTCGAGTTCCTGCCAGGTGTTACGGAAGCCCACGGAAGGCAGCGCCGAAGTACGACGCAGGACCTTACCATAGGAAGCGCTGTCTGGATCAACGACGATCCAGCTGACGTTGAACGGCAGGGTGACGTTGTTGGGCTCCATGAAGGCAACCACAACAATCATGTTCTCACCATTGCCGAGTGGCAACTGCACGGGAATTGGGTTCTCCCGTGCAAGGTTGCGATAGTCAGCGAGCGCCACGGTCTGAGCTACAAACTCAGCGAGTGTTGGCGTTGGCATAGATGATCTCCGATCAGTTCTGGATGTCCGAAGTGGTCAGCTTGCGCCACCGGGCAGTAGTCGCGCTATCTGCAACCAAGGCGGCGCCCGGAACTGGCTGTTCACTACCCGAGACAGTCACGACGCCATTGGCAGTCTTGATCTGGGTAGCTGGCACTTCTTCGTGGGTGTGCGCTTTCGGCGTACGGGCATCGGAGAGACGCGGGTCACCTTCAGCCACGACCACTGGGTTGCTCGATACCTGTGGAGCATACGACAGGCGAGCTACACCCAGGATCGAAGTGCTGGCGGCAGGCACCGGGTTCTGCGTGGTCAGCAGCGCGGTATCGGCATCATCGTAGAACTGGGTGACGAACACCTCGTCGTAGGTCTCGATGATTTCCCAGGTGTGATCGCGGCCGGTGACCGTGTCAGCTTCCTTGGAGACGCGACGCAGAGCCTTGCGGTAGTTCAGGCTCAGCGGGTCGAAGTCGATCCAAGTCACGTTCAGAGGCAGCACGAGGGTGCTTGGCTCTTTCTGCGCGCACGCGATCACGGTCACGGTACGGTTGGTTGGATGCGAGAGGCGCACAACGATTGGGTTGAGTGCGTCCAGGTTCTGGAGATTGGCGGCACTCTGCAGGTCGTCAATCAGAGTTTCCAGGCGTTTTTCAGACATTGCAATGCCCCTTAGTTTTCGTCGAAGTACGTGCCAGTCGGCATGATGTGCGAGGTGAGGTGGACGCGCTTGGCTGGGATCACTGGATCGAGGTACACATCCAGCATCAGGTCACCATTGGCAATGTCGGCTGCAACGTTGTTGCGGCTGTCGCACACGGCCTCGAACTCGTACAGACCCCGACCTTGTTTGATCGGACGCAGGAAGTCGCCACAGATGTTCACCAGCGACAAGCGAGTGTAGCTGTCGTTGGGGTTGAAGTTCTCAACGGTGCACGCCGAAGCAATCGACTTCTTGACGTAGTTGACCAGACGGCGGACGTTGATGTTGGAGAACGCAGACGCGAACGCTTGCAGAGTCTCCTGGCCCATGATGACGTAGCCACGACCCGGGATGTTGCGAATCGGGTTGATGTGGGCAGCATCGAGAGCGTCACGCGCACCTTGGTTGTACTTGGTACGGATGCCGGTGATCTTGATGGTGCCGCGTGCCAGACCAGCAGGGGCGAACCACACCGCACGTTGGTGATCGGTGTAGGCCATCGCAGCGCACACATGACCAGACGGCGGAATGAAGATGTACTTGTCGTTGTACGTGTCGCGGATTTGCACGAACGGTGCGTACAGGGCTGCGTAGCTGCTGTCCACGTTGAGCGTGTTCACGGAGTAGTTCACGGCACGTGCCGCTTCGTATTCCTTGTCCGGTACGTCGAGCACCGCCAAGCAGTCAGCACGGTTCTCGGAAATGCTGACCATCTTGCGCTGGATCGCTGGAATGGTGTAGCCAGCGTTGCACAGGATGTTGACGTCCACGATTTCCGCGTCGGCGAACTCTTCCCAGGCCGCGATGATCTGCGCGTCAGTTGGGCGAGTACCGTCGCTACCACCTTTGATGAACTCGAACGCTTCCTTCTTGATCTTCACAGGACCGCAGAAGGAGTTGTGCTTGACACGGATGTACTTCGAGGACAGGTTGATCGCATCCTCGATGAACATCTGGTTGCCGTCACCATCCAGCTCGTATTTCCGGGAGACGTAGAAGCTCTCCACAGGACGGCTGTTGGCGTTCTTGTAGTTCAGGTAGACGTCCACGTAGAACTTGTACGGATCGTAGTGGCGCTCGTCGCTGATGTCCACACCTGCTGGGCATGCCGGACGAATCTTGATGCTCAGTTGGTCGTTCCACTCGCCTGGGTTGGACGCAACGAAGTACGCAAGGATGCGCTCAACGCCAGCCTGGTCGGCGGTGAAACCGAGATTGTTCAGGGGATCGTACACGCCCAGAGGAGTGTTGCCACCATCGTCGAACACGGTGACGCGAATCTCAGGGATGTTCTGAGCCGGGTCATCCACCGTGAAGTATGCACCGGCGGTGAGAGCGTCTTTGTTGACGACCCGCAGGAACTTCAGGCGTTTGGTTTGACCCAGGGCTTGGGCGGCACAGTACAGCGCGAAGCCGTACTTCTGGGCATTGGGTTGCCCAAAGTTGGAACGCAGGTCTTCGTTGTCAAACACATCGGTGATAACACCGACAGGCCCGATGGACGCTTCACCTACGACGCCGACGATCGAAGTCGCTGCGGCGGTTGCACGGGTGGACATATCCGTTTCGATCGGATACACACCAGCGCTTGGATGCACTGCTTTACTGACCATGTTAGGTCTCCGTCAACAGTTTCTGAATATAGTTGGTATGGAAACACAGGACAACCGTCTATGGTACTTGGCCACGTGACTGACATTGTACGCTGTAAATTAGCACACCGTATTCAGGTTGACGGAAACGAAAAACGGGGCACTAGGCCCCGAGTTTTTGCTTCAAGCGAACGATATAGTCGTCCACGAATGTTTTGAATGCCACCTTGGCATCGTATTGGCGTTTCTGGACATGGAACTGGAGAACCGTGTAGAGCTTGTGCATGGCAGTTGCCTGCATGTCCAACGTCAGGTTACGGTGCTTCTCCTCAACAACATGGCGCATATCCTTGGAGAGTTTCTCCTCTTCACCCCGAACGTACAGCGCACGGATGTAGGCGGTCTCCAGATCGTATGGGTCCTTTCGAGCGTAGGCATCCTGGGCCATGTTTAGGATTTCGCGCAGCTTGGCAGTCTCCGTGTAGGAGAATCGCTTGCACTTGTCTGGATGGCACATCTGGCACAGGCGTCGGTAAGTCGCACGGATGTTCTCCGTCTTAAACTTCTCCAGACGCTCCTGCCGATTCTTCTCGATCCGTGCCTGCATGGCCTCATCAATCTCGGCCCGTGCCAGCTCCTGTGCTTCCAGCTCTTTACGCAAGGCATCGGCGTCTTCACGGAGTTCGTGGCTCAGGTCGATCACACCACTTACTGGAACCACGGCACCGCCGATCGTACCGTGCTTAGGTGCGGACTGTTCGTCCACCATCTGCGCAGTGATGGCTCGGTTCAGGTCGTCGATGACTGCTGCTTCGACTGGGTAGTGTGGAAGGTAAATGGCATACACCCTTTCCATTCCACGTTGGGCAGAGTTGATCTGCTCAACCATTTCGTCGATTTCGTCTAGTAACATTTAAATGTCCAAGATCGAGGCCTTCTGCTCAGCACTGAGGTAGAAGGCGTATTTGAGAGGTAAGCGCACGCGCTCGGCGAAAAAGGTGACTGGGTCGATGCCGTTTACCACGACGATCTTCGGGATGTTGTTGAACTTCTCCAGCAAGTCCCGCAGCTTCTCCAGTTTGGTACGGCTGCTGTCAACACCAACGTTGGTGATGACCAGCATACTCATGTTCTCGGGTTCGCGTGCATCGCGCAGTGAATCCCACTGGTTGCCCATGAGCGGGTGCCAGAGTGGATATGCACGACCACGATGAACACCCTTCATCTGCGCGTCAATCGCACGGTTCATGAAGTTGGCTGCAAGCACCTTGGCGCGCACGTCGCTCGGGTAACTGCCAATTGCCATCGTGTAGTTGCCGTGCAGCGGATTGTCCAGCACCTTCTGGATGCCGTTGATCTGCTTCTTCACGCTGATGGATCGCAGAACGAAACCTTCAGGTAACCACGTGATCGAACTCGGTGCCAACTCGATCTGGTTATTCTTCACCAGGTTCTCGATGTTGCGCACGACTGGCTTGATCCTTATCAGCGCTTCCTCAACTTGGAACGGAGAGCGAGCGAGGCTAAACGCATGACCATCGACGCCGCGCGACTTCAAGAGGTTCTGACGTTGCGTGTCGAACTTGAAGTCCATCCTGATATCGGATTCGGACGTTGGTGTAGCTCGCTTGGAGGGCGGCAGCTCTGCTTGCAGATCGCTGTCCAAGTTCTTTAAGAAATCTTTTCTGGACATAGTCCTCGGACCTTATGACGTGTAGTTCGTGTGCGTCCAACAACGCATCCAATTTGGCGTCGTTTATGTTAGCAGGACGTACAGGGCAGTAGACTATCTCAGGTCTGTTTACAGTACGCTCAAATTCGGACAACGTCATTACGGTCAGTGCGTGTCCGTTGAGATAGGTGGCGAGTGCCTTCCGGCCACTAGGTGTTTCGCAGATGAACACGCAATCACGCGCTCGGCTAAGTGCATCCCGCACCATGTATTGCCAAACGCGCGTGTGCGATGCCCACTCTTGCATGAAGCCACTGAGGACAGAAAGTTCAGCACGAAGATCGAACTTGGCGGGCAAACCACCTAGGGCCATGAACCCGCCGTAGCGATACTCGAAGAACTCAAGACCCGAATGGCCTTCCTCCAAACTTGGAACGAGTGGCTTTGGTGTCTTCCATGAAGGCGTGTTCACCTCCGCCACCGTGCCCACTCCTTCGACTGTTGTGTTTGTCCATAAGTATGATGGCGCGCTCATGGGCTACTTCCGTCGGCTTGTGTTTGAATTCCATGCACTGCTTGTAGGTCGACACAAAGCAACCAAGCGGCATTCCAATGTGCTCGTCCACAAACAGGCGAATACCTGGAGGACGCTTACCCTCGAAAGGAGTGAGTACCCGAGAACTCTCCTGCTTCCAGTTGGGCTTGTTGTTGATCGGCATGATGCAGTAGATCATCGACCAGCGAGGCACGTTCAGGCCACGCTGCATCAGCGAGCGAATACCAATGACGACACGTACCTTGCCCGACTTGGCATCGTCAAGCACGCCTTTGCGTCGAGTGATATCGGCCTTGTTCTTCGCACCGCCAGTGAACCCGTCTGCCACTTTCTTGCCGTACTGGTCGTTAATCATCTTGACCAGTTCCCAGACGTGCTCTTTGCGGTACACTGGGATCAGCAGGTTGTGACCTTTCTCCAAGTCCTTGAGCACCCAGTCAACGATGAACTGGTTGCGCTTCTTGTGGTTTGTCAGGAACGACACGCAACGGGTGAAGCCTGCACGACCCTTGTAGGCAGCTTTGGTCTTCACGAAGTCCATTGGATGGACAAACACTTGAGCCTGCAACTGGTCACGTTCGATCAGTGCAGTCACAGGCCCGACGATCTGCTCCACGATCTTGTACTTGCCGTCCTTGCGATCATCGGTACCTGTTGCACCAATGCGAATGCGCTGACGGAGCTCGTTCAAGGTCTTGGAATATTCACTCGCACCGGAGCTGTGCACCTCGTCAATGAACACCAGACCGAAGTTCTTGTTCAGGAGCTTGAGCAGTTTCTTGCCTTTGTCGCTCAGGAACGTCTGGTAGGTGCAGACGATAATCTCGAAGTCCTCAAAGTCCTGCGGCTTTTTACCAAAGCCGTAGAGTTTCTTCTTGTACTTCTCCTGCAGATCAGGCAGGTTGGTGAACTCGGTGATGTGGTCGACGAACTGCTCCAGAAACTCTTTCTGGTCAGCAATCACGGCAATACGATACTTGTACTGCGTGATGCCAGTGTACAGCATGGTCGGCGTCTTACCAGAACGCGGTGGTGCCTTGAGAACACCGTATCCGTGCTTCTTCAAGAGCTTGATCGCAGGCTCCTGATAGTCGTACGGTTTGAAGCCGACCATCTTGACTTTATAACGACGTTTAGCCCGGGTCCGTAGGTCACGAACGCCGAGCTCCTTCAAATCTAGGCCAAAGACCTTTGCGATGTTCTTGCGATCACCCAACGGGAAGCCGAAGTACTCGGTGTCACCTTTGATTTCACGGTTGACCGTTACCGATTTGCCCTTGTAGGCTTCGCACTTGTTGCAGATGTAGTTGTGGCGCTCAGGACGATTTTCACAGCGTCGGCAAGCGGATTCCTCGTAGAACCGATGGATGTAGCGCTTCTTTACTTCACGCTCGTCCACCAAATGTGATGGCACGAACATCCGTTCGCGGACAATGATTTCGCCCATTACAGACTCTCTGGTTTGCCCAGCAGCTTGATCGCCTCGATAACATCACGGAAGCGGTAGCTCGCCTTGTCGATATCCTCAACGAGGTACTCGGCGTGCTTTTTCAACTGCTCGACCTTGTGAATGTAACGGAAGAACGGACGCAGTACGTTCTCCATGAATTGGCGCCTCTCCTCTTTGGAGCTGCGACCTGTGGTGATTCTCCCACCGTACTCCAACATCAGGTAGTCACGCAAATTATTCAGCGTGTCCTGGAAGTCACCGGTGATTGCCAAGCAGGACATGAGAATCTCTGCGCAACGGCTACGACAACTGGTGTCGTGGGTCATTGCGTCGATCACGTCTTTGGTGAAGCGCTTACTCTTCCGATTCAGACTGCGCGTCAGGCGCATCTTGTGCATCGAGTTGAGTTCGTCATGCAGGTCATCGAAGGCCAGTTTCAGATTTGGGTTCTTCTCGACGGCTGCACGGAAGCGCTTGTACTTCTCGTCACGCTTTACAAGTTTCCGAACGTGCTCCAGATCAACCTTATTCATTAACCCTCCCGCACCAGATAGGCTGAATCTTCTTGCCCTGCGATCAGCGTCAGCAAGCATCCACTGCTTGACTTGAAGAACAGGAGTTTGGTTTTGTCATTGCTGATGGTCAAGGTCTCGAAGTCATACTTCTCCCTGACGTTACAACGGACGATCATGCGGTTGTCCACAATCTCCAGCTTGGACTCGTCGACCACAAACAGGTGCCCGTATACGGTACCGCGTCGGTTGACGAAGTTGTACATGGTGCAGAACCGATTGAGCACCACGGGATTCTTGTGGTCGATCAGAAGTAAGGTCTGCACCACTGGGCGAAAGAACACGGCGGCGTGGTAGCCATCGTGCGCAGTGCCCAGCTTGACAAACTCGTTGATGCTTTTGCTGGTGATTTCGACTTCATCCGCAAGACTGAAAATCAGGCTCACGTCATTCGTCATAGAAGGTCCCAAGCTGGGTCAACTGCACACCCTTAGCGGGCTGAGTGACGATGCAGAAGGTCGAGGTCGCACCTTTGTTGCGCGCCTTGAACAGGTTCATCGGCACTTCGTCGTCCTTGATCTTGTCGAACAAGTCCTTGAGAATGCGCGGGTCGACGTGAATTGTACGTGGGTCACCTTTGATCTGCGCCTTGCACGCATCCTCGACGCTGCCGCTCTTGGTGAGCATCTTCATCTTGATGCCCTTGTCCTTGAACTGCATTGCCATCTTGGTATCTTCGGTGACGATGGCGAACATATTATCCACGGCCTTGAGCGATTCCGGGTTGAACGTCACGGTCATGGACGGTGCTGGCAGCGACTTCAGGAACTCGGCCACCATGCTGAACTTGAACTCGTCTTCCTGAATCTCAGGTACCGACACAACGTAGTCGTCACCACGGATGCACAACTGGCTACCGTTGAGACTGATCTTCGGCTCACTGTCGCCGATGAAACGGTCCAGCATGTTGAACGTGCGAGTTGGAATTGCGAAGCGCAGCGTCACGTCAGACTTCACTTTCGCCTTGTATTGGCTCAGGTGGAAGTTGTCTGCGGACTCGATCACCACACCCTTCTCGGAGACCTTGACGAACGAAAGGATAATGTCGTCGGTGTAGAAGTTGGTGAGCGATGCGGCTTTGATACCTTCGCGGATCGCCTTGATAACTTCACGGCTGAGCTTCTTGGACTTCGGCGGATTGAACACGTCCTTCAGGCGAACAATGTCGGCATCGTCGAGCAGTTGCAGTTCGGTAGTCGCTCGATACTTGCCCTTGAGCGCTTGCACGATCAACTCGGCTTTGTCACCACTGATCGACAGGCCGTCCCGATTCTTGATCAGGCCCTGCACTTTCGCGGGCTCGAAGATGAACGCGCCGTTCTTGCCGCCAGCAGACTTGCCGACGCAGACGCACGCGAACGCATCTGGGGTAATACCTACGATGTAAGCCTTGCCATCACTGACCAGCATCGCATGGCGTCGCTCGGTATCGAGACAGTCCACGAAGGACGTGATGCTCACTACCTTTTGGATCGCTTGCTGCAACTCTTTGGCCTGAGCCTCGAATTGCAGATTCGGAGATTGGGAGATTTTCATACCTGTCCTTACTGTAGCAGCACGCTAGGCATTACGGTCGTACACTTGACGCCCTTGGGTGTAATGTCAGCGTATAGGATAATGACTTCGCCGAGTTGCATACCCACGGAAATATCATGGCCGTCCAGTGCATCGCGCACATGGTGCATCAGCATATGCTTTACACTCACGGCGGCGTGGCGCAGAACATCAACCTGTTCCATACTCTGGCACAGGTCAATGAATCGCTGTTGGTAGCGAGCTTGCCAGTCGCGCATGGTTCCGTTTTCGATCTGGTCTTGCGCAGTGCGATCACCCGAGCGACGAATCCGGTGCATCAAGGCTTCGCTGAACTTCACCTCGATCCGCAAATCCCGGTATGTCGGCGGAGGAGAAAGAGCGCCGAATATGTCCATCGACTGTCTCCGTTTGAATGATCAGGCGCTGACCCGAAGAAGCCAGCAGCCCGTTGATAAGTCCGAGCGCATTGAGCATGCCCGTGTCAGGACCAACCATCATCACTTCGATATCGGTTGTCGCTCCCACCAGCGGACTGATGGGAGTGTTGACAGCAAACAAGTCAAACACGCGCGGGTCAAGCGTTGCTGCCTCATTGAGCAGCTCCAGCGCGTGTTGTATCATGCAGCCTCCTTAAGGGACTTCTTCTTTTTCTTCTCGGCAGGCTTGGCGACCAGCTTCTCCATCAGAGACTTCGACTTCTTCTTGTCGATCACCTCGTCGGTAGTGCGCGGGTCCTTCTTCATGCCTTCCATCTTCATGCCAGTGTTCCAGGCTTGCTTCTTCGCCCAGTCAGGCATATCGACATACTGCTTGGACATGATTTGCTTGAATACGGCATCGACGTCCACATCGTACTTGAACTCGTCGCGCTGCTGCTTGAGCGCTTGGTAGATCAGGTTCTCGATACTTCCATCGTCTTCCTTCTTCTCGCCTTTCTTGTCCACTGGCTTCTTGCCTGCCACGTTGTCCTTGAAATCAGGATCGGCAGACTTGAGGCTGTAGTCCCAACCAGCACAGTCGCGGATGTTCGCACCAATCTCGAAGTCAATCTCCAGCGGCACGAGGAACTTCATGCCATGGCGTTTCTCCATGACGTCCATCACACCGTAGGTCAGACCGTGTTCGATAATGCGGATCGCGTTCCACACGTCTTCATAAGCAACCGAGAACTCAAGGGAGTCGTGTACCGAGTTGGTCATGTAGAAGTCTGGGTAGTGCTTGGTCTCTTTGAAGTGCTTCCAGCGCAGTTGCTCAATCAGGCGAGCACCAGACACGAGGAAGTCAGAACCCATGCCCTGAATCGGCGAGTTCACTGCACGACGACCAGTAGCCGCGTACACACCATCAAACGACTTGGCATCTTTCGGAATCAGGAACGCCCACAGGTTACGACGGCGACCCAGAGGAGACTCGACGAACAACTGGTCGGCAGCCTTCTTCTTGATCTTGTCGAACCAACCAGCACCAACTGGGAAGCGTTTGAAGAACGCCTTGATCAGTGCCTTAATCGCTTCGACCGTCTGGCCAGTAGACTTCGCAGAACCTTCAACACCCTGCTGGTAGATCAGACCGAAGACTACCTGCTTAACGCTGTTACGCTTCGGCTTGTCAACGTCGTTGATATCCATGCCGAAGAAGTACGCGGCGTTGATACGGTGGACGTCACCTTCCATCGCGATCTTGTGCGCAAGCTCAGGCGTCGGGAACAGCTTGTACTGGTTACGCATACGCAAGCCGTGCCAGAACAGGTCAGCTACTTCCTTGTCACCAGTGATGATCGACCAACCACGAACTTCGTGAGCCGCATAGTCGATCTTTAGGATCAGACGGCCCTTGTCCGCAATGAACAATCGCTTGATGAACTTACCAAGGTCGGCACGTCCCGGGAACATCTTCTTGATGAACTCGGTAATGTCGTTTCGACTTGGCAACTGGTGGAGCGACGGCTTCTTCGCAGAAGTACGGCCCGTCACAACGTCACGGAAGTTGAAGAACGGTCGGATGCAGGAGTCGAACCGCATATCAGGGTCGGAACCCCATTGCTTCACGAACGCCTTGACGTAGCTGTTGAAGATTTTCTTGATCTTCTGGAGCTCGTTGTACAGCGCGACCTCTGGAACGTCCGCATACTTCTTCTGGAAGTCCTTGTCGACGGCGCCTTGACCGTTCTTGCCGACAGACGTGGGTTTCAGCTTGAGCACGTCGAACATCATCATGTTCAGATGCGCTTTCTTCGCCACGTTGAAAATCTTCATCTTGGTCTTGCCCCAGATACCTTTCGCTGGCGCGCCGGTATTCTTCTGGAGTCGGTTGTTGGTCTTCTCGGCACCTGCCGTTTCTTCCAACGCCTTGATGACTGCCTCGCGATGCTGGATGATCGGACTGTCGTTCGACTTGAGGTAGAACAACCAGTTGATATCCGTCTTACATCCGTTGGTCTCCAGACAGGAGAACACGTGGAGCATATCGCTGATCTGCTCGCGCACGATGGACTTGAACTTGCGATAGCCAAAGTCCTTCGCACGCTGTATCTGCAGGCGACGAATGTGGATCAGGGTGATAACGTCCAGCGCACAGTAGTTCAGGAGCGGCTTGTCCAAGTCCACGGTTTCAATCGTGGCACGCTTGTCCTTACCGAAGTCCGACTCATAGTACGCATGGCACCCATACTGCATGGTGATGTTCAACAAGGTGTAGTAGGTGTTGCCGTACGAGTTCATGATCTTCATGTTCTCGTCCAGACCAAACTCACCTGCGAACACGTCCCACACCGCATTCTTGAAGTGGCGGACGCCAAGGTCTACGCGAATCCTGTTCAGGTCGAACACGGCGTTGGCGTAGATGTGCTCCTTGTTCTTGTTGCGATGCTCGAAGTAGGCCTTGAGCTTCTTCTTGATGTACTTCAATTCCTCAGGCAGCCAAGGACTGTCCTTGTGCCCGATAGGAACGATGTACGCCGCATGTTCATCGACTGCGAACTGGATAGTCAGCATTCGGTTCACGATGCGGTTAAGGTTCTTGGTCTCTGTGTCGATTGCGACAACAGGCGCGTCGTACAGAGTCTCCATCATCTTGTCAAACTTCTCGATGGAGTCAACCAGTCGAGTCTTGAACTCCAGCTTCGGCATTTCGTATCGAAGCTTGCCGTACAGCGCGTTCATAATGTTGCGCGCCACGTATCCGGCTAGGTACATCGGCTCACCCTTACCTGTGGCACTCACCAACGTGTTCAGGCTGAACGAACTGACGTGCTTGTACTTGTGCGTCTTGCCACCAGACTTGGCCTTTGTCTTGATTGGCACACCGTAGAAGTGCTCCCAGTGAATGCCTTTCTTGTCGCGGAACTTGCTGATGTATTCCCCATTGAGCGCACGCAGTGGGTCCATACCAAACGTCATCACAACGTCAGGCTTGTACTCGGTGATGATGTGGTTGATGCGCTCGGTAAACTCCTGCTTGGCTTCTGTGCGGAATTGCTCAGGCATGCCAGCAGTCTTGAAAGCGTTGTAACTCACAGCCAGCCAGTTGCACTCGGAGAGTTTGACCTCAGAGTGATAGTGGCGTTCGACCACGGCGATCAGGTTGTCAAACAACTGACCAGTGGCACCAGACAGCATCCGACCAGAGCGTAGGTCTTCGGTCGGCACATAATCGAGCACGAACAGGATTTTCCTCTTCGCGTTCTTCTTGGATGATTTGGCGAGCCGGACATACCCATAGTTGTTCTCGACTCTACGGAACTTCTTGGAGTATGTATAGTCCAACTCGACGTGATCGCACTTCGGCATTGTCACGGACCTCTAGTCAAAGACTATGGTGTGTTTACAGTTCCAAAGAAAAAGGCGACCCGAAGGCCGCCTTGGTGCTAGAAAACTCCAGCGAGTTTGGCGTAGCGCGTGAGTAACGCACTCTGCTCCTCGTAGGTTGCGAACAGCACATGGCGACGATTCAAGGTCACGATGTGGTCATGCGCAAGTTTCTTGGAGCCGCCAACGTTGGTGTAGTAGTGCCAGTTGAGCGCTTTCAGGTGAGTCAGTGGAACACCCTCTGCGTCCTCGGTCACGACATGGAACGTGTAGCCGTCGTGGGTGAAGAAGCCACTGAACCCATCCGTCGGCTGAGTCATCAGCGTCGAGATATAGGCCAGAGCGAATTCAGGGTCCGTGAAGACTTGCACCTTGACGCGCAGTCCGTCGAACTGCTGTGGGTGCTCACCTCCAAACTCACCACTGCCGAAACCAAAGTAACCGAGGAAGTCGAACGTGTTGTCACCGAAGTGAGGCTTCTCGTCGGTACGGCAGAACAGGTAACGTCGCGTGGCACCCCGGAGTCTGAATGCTGCATAGGTCAACTCAGCAGGGTGTTTCACTTAGCCGTTCCTTTTGTTCTTGTCGTGGTTACCCTCGTTGGTTTCGAGGACCTGGGCACGCGCTGTCTTCGACTGCACAGTGTCTTCGCGCTGTGGGCTGTCGGTGACAAGGCGCTCTTCCTTGACCGTGGTCTTGTCGTTCACGTCGGCAGTAGGCTGCGGCGTTTGGACTTGGCCAGCGGTCTTGGCAACTTCTGCCTGCGCACGGGCTTGCGAGGCTTCGATGCGCTTGGTGTGGTCTGCCATGATTTCTTTCGCCTTCTCAGCGTCGAGCGAGCGATGGCCGATCAAACCTTTGGCCTGATAGACCCAGTTCTTCGGCAACTTATCACGCTCACCGAAAGGCAGGCCGCCGTTCGGGTACGCAGGCAGGAACGACACATCAGCCTCGAAGTCTTTCTTGGCTTGGATGGTGGCGGCGCTCCAGATGCCGTCAATGTTACCCTTGTAGTAGCCGAGATGGAACAGCACCAGCTGCTGCGCCATCATCTTCTCTTTGGTGATTTGCATTGCACTCTCCTCAAGAGTCAGGGGACCGAAGTCCCCGTTCTCAGTTAGTTGCGTTTCTTGGCAGCGCGGAACTTGATTTCCGCAATCTCTGCCTTGAGCACGTCAGGCTCGGCAATGTTGATGCCCGCCGCTTTCAGCTCCTTGACCTTGGCATTCAAGTCAGCCTTGTTGGCAGGGAAGTACATCAGTGCGCCCGGAGACAGCTGCCATTTGGTCGCTGCACCTTCGATTGCTTTACCAATGTGCTTCTTGATGATCGGCGAAGTAGCAACGTCGACCACCAGCATCACCTTGTCTTCCATGAAGAACGGATAGATGCGGACCTCTTTGCGATCCTTCACCATCTGCTTGCGCGTGGCGAAGAAGTGCGGCAGCTCATGCTGCGAAGCCAGCTCCATCTGATACAGACCACGTCGACCTTTAGCGAACGTTTTGAAGAACGCATCCAGTCGGTCGATCGTCTGATCGCTCAGGTGGAAGTTGTCCTCGATGTAGTCCATCACCTTGTTCGCCTGATCACGACGCTTCACGGTGATGAACGCATACTCGCCGATTTCCTTGAACTTGAACTTCTTCAACGCCTTGGTGTAATCCAAGTCGTCAGTCTCAAGCGTCAGGAAGCCGTGGTAATATGCCGGGGCCAACTTCAACGGAGTATCTTCCGTCTCCTCATCCTCACGACGTACGGTCGTAGGAATCTTCATGCCAGGGTCATACTTCACACCCTGATTGACAGGCTTGCCTTCCTTGATGTTGCGCGAACGTTTCTCGCCAGCGTCAATGGAGCGCACGCGAACGTTGGCTTGGCGCGTCTCACGCTTGTTGCGACGTGCCTCTTTCGCAGCTTCCTTCTGGTCCAGGAGTTCCTGATCCTTCGCTGCACGCTCTGCACGGGCAATGTCCGCTTTACGATAAGCCAGGCTCACCGCGAAGTTTTGCTCGATTGCCTTCTTGCTGATGACAGTCGGTGCGTAGACAATACCCATGTCGTTGAAGGTAACCAGCTCGCCAGTTTCCTTGAGCTTGATCTGCAGGCTGGAGATCGGGCGATCCTTGTTGACCACGCCTTCTTTCGCAGTGCCGACGTAGCGGACCTTGACCGAGACAACCATGCCGTTGCCCATGTCAGTAATCATCGGCTGACCGACGAGCGACTGTGGGTTGTCAACGTACGGCTGACCTTCTGGATCGCGCAGCAGCTTCGACAGCGGCAGCGGTTTCCAACCATTCGGGTCCTTGATGTTTTGCGCGGACACGAACGGGGTCTTGATCTGCGCACTGCCCTCGATGACCGGAGTCTGAGGAACAGGCAGCATTTCGGCAGGCTGAGTCACGCGCATTTCGTGAAACTCGGCACGCATGATGCCGTTGAGTTGCGCGTAGCTGTTCACGTACTTCTGGAAGTCATGTAAGGAAGGACGTTCCTGCAGCACGTTGGTGATCGACAGACTCACCTCAGGCAGCGCGTTCTTACCAAGCACGTCGTTGTACAGCGGGTTCTCGGCCTCGTCGAAGCGGGTCTTGTTGAAGACCTTAGCGATCAGACGTGCCTGCTTCGGTACTTCCATGGTGTTGTCAGCGAGCACCCAGTCGAGGAACACGACTTCGCGGTAAATCTCACCTTCAGCAGCGCCCTTAGGATCAGGACGGAAGATACGCGATGCAGACTGGTCGAGTTCACCTGGACCCCACGGCGATTCAACACGAATCAGGCGCGATGCGATCTGAAGGTTGTGGCCTTCGGACATGCCCATTTCGTTCGCAATGAGAATCTTCACCTTCGGGTCAGACTTGAAGGCGTTCAGGTTGCCCCACTTGTCCACTTCCTTACCCGTGAACTTGACAGCCATTGCCTTGTACTTCTCAGGCAGCGCGTCGTATACAGCATTCACCGAGTTGGTGTAGCGGCAGAAGATGATAACCTTACCAGGCGGCTCCTTCTTCCAGATATCGTTGTTGTCCTCAGGGCGTTTGCCCATGGTGTCGCGAGGCAGCAACGCACGACGGTACGACGACTGATCCTGCTTACGAGCCAGGTACAGGTCACCCTTACGCGCAACGAGTTGGTACTCGGTGTAGATAACACCCGGGTCCCACTCAGGCGGATTGAAGTGATCTTTGACAATGCCAGCGATCACGTTCGCCTTACGCGAGGTGTACTTCTTGATGCCGTACGCACCGAAGATTTTGCCGAACGCTTGGTCTTGCTCGGGCGCGATAATCAGCCGCTCGATACGTTGCAGGTACGCCTTGACAAGATCGGCGTCCAGCATGCCGAGTTCGTCTTCGTCGCCCAGCTCCATGTCTTGCGAGCGTTCGCCGTCTTCGGACGATTCACCGTCGTCACCGTCATCATCATCGTCTTCGTCTTCATCAGCCGAACGAGTACGCTTCTTGGCGGCGGCCACGAGTTTTTGCAGTTCCTCCACAGACTCGTCAACAACGAGGTCATAGAGTTGGCGATGCAGTTCGCCTTTACGTTGCTCGTCAGCTGGATCGGTGTCCACATGGAACTTGACCGCGTGGAACTCTTCGATCGGAGAAGGCAACATGAACGCCCACTCTTTCTTCTTCTTGGTGACAACTGCGGCGTAGCGCGACAGACGTTGCCGTGCGCGTTGCGGCGTGTTCACCTTCCACAGCTGGACAGAATCGTCACCTAGCGTCAGTGTCTCTTCCAAGGCCTCGGCCAAGTTCGAGCCAGCCAGCTCACCTTTACGGAAGATGTGCGGCGAGTACAGCGCTACCTGGCCTTCAATGTCAGTGACACGGTCAGCAATCAGGGTACCGGTGGCGATACGCAGGTAGTCGATGAACGAAGCTGTGGTCAACTGCTTGACGACCTTGTGCTTCGCAGTCTTCTGCCCTTTCAGCTTGTGGCTTTCGTCGATGATGACGTAGTTGAACTTGAAGGCCTTGATGAACTCCAGGTTGGTGCCAACGTCGATCACGGCGTTACCGATAACAACCGACATCTTGTTGTTGCGCAGGAAGTTGAAGCCTGCAACGCAGATGGTGTTCGGTGGCGCAGTCGCGATGATTTCCTGCAGGCGGTCAGCACCCCAACGGTTGAAGATCGCACCGTTGATCGGGATCATGTTCCACGTGTCACCAGCGAACTGGCGCATGTCGTCACACCAGTTGAGGATCAGACCGTCTGGGCAGAGCACCAGTGGCTTGACCTTCTTGTTGATGGACTGCAGGTCCTTGATGATACAGGCCATGTCGCCCAAACCAATCGAGGTCTTACCGCCACCGGGCGCAATGTCGAGCACAGCAAACTTCGGCGGCTCTTTCTTACGCAGGAAGCGGTGAGTGTCCAGCTGGTGTGGGAACACGGAGAACTTTTCGGTCGAGCCAGCGAAGTGAATGTCTTCCACACCGACGCTAGTGTCGCGCTCAATCGACTTGATGCCTTCTTCGGCTTCTGCCTCGATGGCCTCGTAGTTCTGCGCGTACTTGCCGAAGACAATCGCAATCGGCTTGACCTTGTCGAGGATGGTGCCCGAGTTAGGACGTAGCGCAGTGCGCTTGACCATCTTCGGAGTCTGACCTTCCTCGGCAATGTTCTCTTCGGTCACCATCGACTTCTCACCAGAGGTGAGTTGCTCAACGGTCAGCGAGTTGATGCCGTCCAGGATCTGCTTGAGGACGTTACCGCCGATGAAGTTGAACAGGCGAGCGAAGTGATGCGCGGGGCTACGATCTGGAACGAAGTAGTCTTCGTGATCCGCGATCTGCTCGTTCGTGGTGAAGTAGTCCATGTCGGCACCACCGCTCTCACGCACGTCGTTGTATACCCACGAACCAGACTTGCCACTACACGCGTCGGTGGTACGAGAAATCAGCTCTTGGAGGAGCTCGATATCCTTGTCCTGATTGCGGCCAGCGCCCTTGATTTCACCCGTCTCGCTCAGCAGACCTTTGTAGATACGGTCTTGGCGGCGTGGGGTTTCCTCGTCGAGCTTCTGAATGCCCAGGTCGTTGAACGCTCTGGTAATCAGTTCCTGCAGGCCAGGCACTTCGTTCTTGTACGCGTGGAAGAAGTACGTCAGGAAAATGTCGTGGAACAGGCTGTCCTTGATGAAACGGCCTGGTTCACCCGAGCTACCGTAGTAAAAGCTCGGAGGGTTTTCCATACCCAGCGGATCGGCGTGGGTCATGAGAGCCAATGCGTCGGCGAACGACTTCTGCATCGGCGCTTCGCCTTCCTTGGCCATGTTGTAGCCGAGGTAGTCAGCGATGGTCAACGCATCAGGCTTCACTGCACCGATCTGCTGACGGCAACGCACGATGCCCGGACGACCAGAAGCGTACACACGGAGACCGTAGTCCCAGTCGTAGCTTAGCAGGCTGTCTTCAAAGCCGATCAGCTTCTTCCAGTTCTCCTGCACTTCCTGATAGACGTTGTACGGGATACCGTAACGCGCCAGCTTGTCGTACGGTTCGCTGAACAGGCTGGAGCTGATGCCGTACTGCGCAGCGATCTTGCCCACTTCGTTACCCAGGCGCTCGAACTCCTGGATGCCAGTGACCTTGGAGCGATCAGCAGCAGTCGGCAGGTAGGCCAGGGTACCATCAGGTGCAACGTACAGGCCGTCTTCGTTCGCACGGGTCGACTCAACGGACATACCGCTGGCCTTACGAGCGTCGGTGACAGCAGCCATCTTCGACACAGGCAGGACGTAGCGCGGGATGTTGCGAATCTTCATCCGGCCGTCGGTCAGGGCGTTCTTGGCAGACGTGCCCTTCTTGCGCAGGTACTGGGAAGCCCAGATGCTGAACCAGTTGTCGAAGGTGGTGTAGTTGAGTTGCTCCGACTTCTCGGTCTGCGTGATGAAAGCGGCAGTCGGCTTGTCGAAGGTGAAGGTGATAGTCGAACCCACCTTACGGTTGAGCAGCGACGCCTCTTCGGTGACGTTGTCCTGCACACGCTTCTTGAGCAGGGTCTCCGAGTTGAGCAACTCTTCTGGCGGGTTGGTTGCCAGCAGGTCGCTGTACTCTTTCGACAGTGCTTCACCAGCCATGCTCTCCGCGTGCAACACCAGAGTCAGGCGGCAGAAGCGCTCGGCGAAGGTCTTGCCATCGCTACCGAAGGTGATGTTGTCGAAGAAGTTGACACCCAGATCAACACCCAGTTCCTTCTCAAGGATGGACTGGAGTTCGGTGAAGTCGAAGTACAGCGGCAGGTTGACGCGCTGCGGCTCGAACGATGCGTACTCTGCACTGGCGCCGAACAGGGTAGCCAAGATACCACGCGCGGCCTTGATGACTGCCAGCGAGGTGTTGGTGCTGTACGACTGGAGCTTGTTCGAGTCGTAACCCATCTGGGTACGGTTCGATTCCAGGTAGTCGCCATAGCCCAGGTCCGAGCACATCAGGATGGAGTCGTGCGTCGAGCGCAGCAGGTTGACGTCCACACCGCCAGCATACGTGGTCGAAGGAGTCACCGAGTGCTTGTTGCCAGCCATCATCGCGCCAATGAGCGAGTACATCGACGCGGTCAGCGGGCTGGAGCCGTCAGCTTCGGTCTGCAGGATTTCACGGAAGCGGATAGCGTCAGCCGCCATTTCCTGAATGCGTGCAGTCCACTGAGGCTTGTTGCTTTCCATGGCGAACAGCGTGCGGCCATTCTCCAGCAGGCGACGCATGAACGTGAACAGGACGTTCAGGCTGTTGGTGACCTCGGAGAGTTCTTTGAACAACTCCAGGATCGACGCGCGGCTCTTCCGGAAGAAGAATGCGTTGAAGGCCGAGTACAGCTTCGGTTCGAGGCTGACTGGTTGCAGCGACTTGATAAGCTGCGTGGAACCGACGTTGGAAAGCGACACCATGTTCGCTTCAAAGTCGGAATCTGGGGTTGACGCCAGCACCTTGTACATCTCGGCCAGTTCACTACGGAACTCACCTTCTCTCGCTTCGGCCTGCTGGGCATTCGCGAGGTCAATCGCCGCAGAAATGCGGTTCAATTCAAATGTGGAACCCATGATAACCTCACGCTTTATGCCCACGGGAGTCGAGGATGGCTTGCCAGTACGGAATCACTGGCTGCGTCTGCTCGCCTGCAATCACGATCAGCACCTGCACGATGGACAGCCGAGTGATCGGCTTCAACTTCGCGAAGTATTTGCTGTCGTAGGCGATGAACAGGTCGGTGACCCGCTCCTTGTGCAGCTGGTCGTACACCTGCTTTTTGAACGCGGTGACTTCACCATCGCTCGGCAGATTGTCCTCGGAAGGCATGCGCTCGTACAGCAGGTCTTGCTGCGCCGTAGCCAGAGCCTTGCTCAGCGTGTCCACGATCTTGATTGCGTCTGCGCTCTTGGCGTCGGCCGCCAAGTCCGTCAGAGCTTTCTGGACTTTATCAAGTGCTTCGCTCATGCGAAAACTCCCATCATTGATTTTCGCCAAAGTCCTTTTAGAGCAACGTCTAGGCGTTGGTAAAGAGGCACAATGACACCAAACTTCGCTTCATACTTGATGATCAGGTCTTTCTCGGTGCGTGCCATGAGCACACGCAGGTCCGGCGACTCGAAGGCAATGAAGAAATCACGCTCCCGCATCGTCTTCAGGTTTGGAAACTTGCGCTTGTCACCGTTGGGCATGGTAGCCATCAGTTGAATGGGCATGTCCTTGTACAGCAAACCTTGGGTACGCTGAATCAGGTACTTCAGGTCGAAACGCTGAGGCCGTAAAACGACTGTACCCACAAACGTGGGTTCAAAGGCGGCGCAGATGCTTGCAGCTTCCGACAGCAAGATAGACTGCTGATGGGAGCGCACGCGCATGTGGTCAAGAATGTTGGTCTTACGCAGGAAGCCACGCAACAAACCCGATGGCTTACGCACGTCCACGAAGTCGGTGACCTTGTTCGCGAGCCGTGTTCGTGCACCTGCCTGGTTGATGAGGATTCGGAAGCACTCTGGAACAGCCTTGTCCGAGTTAGAGTACACTCGAAGTTGGGAGACTGCCTTCATGTTCAAGAATGCGTCCCAAACAGGACGATAATCCTCAGTTACGTCCTTTGGAAACTCGACGTCTTTCACGATTTTTAGCTTCATGGAGGATGAGGTTCTTGGCAGCTTTGTGGCTTGGACGTGCAGCATGGCAGTACGGACACAAGGCTCTCAAGTTGTAGAAGGCAGTCTGACCGCCTTTCGACACCTCGATGATGTGGTCAACCTGCAACCCGTACTCGGACTCAGGCCGACTGCACTTCTGGCACTTGTGTCCGGCACGCCGTTTCACTTCTGCGCAGATAGCGGCCCAGGTCCAACGATCACCATATGACTGCTCCTTGGTGCGACGTATCTTCGCCACGGTGCTGGCTTTCTTCGGCCCCGAGGTGATACGCGCTTTCGATTTGTGGACCTTAGGCCGCTTCATGTGAGTACCGTCCGTACACGCTCAAGCATGGCTTGGTAGCCCAATTGAATCTTGTCTGACTCGTCTTTACAGAGTCCTTTGAGGCTGGCGATCAACTGCTCCTGCTGGTCACGGCTCTTAACTGTGGCCTTGATGTTGGTGTGCATCTGGTAGAACAGGTGAACGAACGATTGGCCGACGAGCGTCAGGAAGGAGCCGTATGCACGGTTCTCCAGTTCCAGAATCTGCTGGCTCACGTCTTTCGCACTACGGATGTCCGCAATCACCTCTCGCATCTGCGAGTACAGCGTGCTGAGTGCGTACACGTCCCGACCGTTAGGGTTGTCCAGCATCTTGTCCTCAAAGAGGCCGATAATGGTCTGCAGGTTCTCGAACATTTCACGGTACTGCGAGTCAAACTCATCCGTGTTCTTGTCGAGTGGAACCATTGCGAATTCTTTGTCCAGCTTCTCCTTGCGCTTCACCATCTTGGTGACTTGGCGCATGGTTGCGTCGCCATCGACAGCGCGGATTTTCTTCTCCCGTACCCGTTTCTTCTTGGGCTCCTTGGGAACAGCTTCACCGTCTGCCTTTTTCTTCTTGTGCGAACGCTTTGGCTTCTCCGCAATGGCGAGGTCAAGGTCATCCTCAGGCTTTTTCTTCTTGTGCGAACGTTTCTTCTTCGGAGCTTCTTCGGCATCAGCAACGAGCTTGGCTACGCGCTCCTTCTTGGCATCAGCCGAGGTGCGTTTCTTCTTACCCGTCTTGGCGCCACGTCGAGCATCGTCTGGAACGTCGCGATTTACAAAGCGTCCACGTTCGTCCACGTCGCCAGAGACGTCAAATTTAGAGTCTTTCGATCTTTTTGGCATACGCATGACCTAAAAAAGGGGAACCCGGAGGCTCCCCTTGACCGCTAGGAAGCCACTGATTAACGAACGTGGCTGGTGAAGCGAGCCCAGAACTTCTCGAAGTATTCCGGACGGCGAATGAACATCTTGCGGTAGTATTCGCGGATGCGCTCGATGCTCAGGCTACCAGCAGCCACGGCCTCGAACTCGGCAGTCTCGTCGGCTTCGATATCGGCAGCTTTGACGCAGGCAACGACCAAATTGCGGTCGATCTGCTCCATGTCGTTTTCACGGTCAACAACCAGCAGCACGCTGGCAGTCGATTCTTCGGTCTCGTACACAGAGGCCAGAGCGAAGCCCATGGTGACGCGGCCGTCGTGGTTGACGTAGGTGATCAGGTCACCGCCTTCGACTTCGTTACGCGCGGTGCCGAGATTGGCAGTCGCCACGGAAGTTTCACGTTCCCAGGTGGTGGACGAGGCGACGCACTGCATCAGACCCTTCATGACTTCCAGATCATCGCCGGCGTGCGACTTGATCAGGATTTCGCCAGCGTCGGTCTTCTTCGCGCTCCAGAGACGCTCCTCGGAATCGAGGTACATGTTGGATGCGATGGACTCGAACTGGTCACGGTTTTCGTCGGAGAGCACGATGCGCTCTTGCAGCAGACCAACAACACCTTCGATGGTCTTGGTGGTACCGTCAGACGCGACGGTGACGAAGGTGCCTTCGATCGGAGACAGCTTGCCGTTCAGCTTGCGTACGGCGGCTGCGATATCGGTAGCACTGGCAGTAGCCAGAATGGTGCCGGTGATGCGAGCGAACTTGTTACCAGCGCAGGCAGTAGCGCGACGCAGGTTGAGTTCAGGGCCGCCTTTGCGGACAGTGCGAATTGCTGCGGTGACATTGTTGCGGGCGTGTTTATGTGCGGACATGGTGGACATTGGCTGTCTCCGTTAGTCGAGGGTGTAGACCGTTTTATTGGCCGAGTTTTTCGTTGCACGCAGCTTCTGCCGACGTGGCTTCACGCCAGCATCAGCGAGGCCAACGTGTACCCAGCTACCGAACTCTTGAATGACCTGATCGAATTCCAGATCAGAGTCGCGGATAGCCACGTACAACTGCTCAACGGTCATGCCCGGCACGCGGATATCAGCGGCCAGAGCTTTCGAGTGGCTGGAGGTACTGACACCGCCAACCATACGATTCAGTGCATCACCGCGGTAACCCGAGGTGATATCAATGCGCTTCAACTGCATGGAATCGCGCAGCTTCTGCAGGAACTCTGCGAGGCGTTGGATGTTCGGCAGCAGCGCTTTGGGCACGGTGTTGTCGAGCCCATGTTGAGTAGCAGTATCCGAACGCTCGAACTCAGCGAGCTTGAAGTTGGGAGTGAGTTGCGACATTGGCTGTCTCTCCTTGAAATTACGTGACATTGCGCAGCCACGACGTGTTGCGACCATAGCCGAACTTCGTGGTAGGTGCGTTGATAACAGACAGGCGACCCAGTTGGCGGCTGCCGTCGATGAACTGTCCACCTTGCGAACCATCACCAGAGTTGACGCCAGCACGGGCAAGCAGCTTCTTGGCAGGCTTCACATGGTTGTCAAGGGCAGATTCGATACGACCCAGAGCAGACTCAATCGCAGGCGTACGGTCCACGTTCAAGCTCACGGTCTGACCCGAGAAGTCGAACGCCATTGCACCTTCTGCTTGAAGCTGTGCGCCAAGCGCGTAGTAGGCGCTGCACTGCAACCAACCGTCGAAGATCAGGCCCTGCATGTTCGTGCCTGTGAAGGACGTCAATTGTGGCGGGAACGAGTTAAACAGGTTCAGGCCACGGGCGAGATACTCCAGCAGGTCGCTCTGCGTGTAGTCCAGCTCAGGGATCACGTTGCTCAGGCGCGCCTTGTTGATGTACTGCTCCAACGATGCGCAACCCACGAGAATCTGAGGTGTGATGACCCAGACCTTGAAGGTGTACATGGTCGGCGTGAACGCTTTGAGCGGCGTGTGTTCGACAGTCAGCAGCAACGGCTCCAGCTTCGGCAGACCAGCAGCGTTCGGCAAGCGTACCATCGTGCGATTGGAGAAGCACTCCATCGCTACGCCAGCGTTATCCCAAGGCAGGTTGACCATGAGTGGCTGGTTGTTGCGGTACAGGCTGAAGGTGAGCATATCACCAGCGACTGCAGGTTGTGCTGGCGTACCCTTGCGTGGGTTTGCTTCGACCTTCTTCTTACCCTTGTTGAATGCGAACGGGAGCGCCACGTTCAAGCTGGAACCATCACCGTAGAGCACGACGATATCACCAGTGCGCTCTTCGGAATCGGGGCTGACCTGAATGCCATGAGTGATGCGGTACGACTCACCGTCGTTACCCTTCATGATCCAGACAGCTTTGAGCTCCACTACATCAGTGAGGCCCATCATCGGAATCGGAAGGTCTGCACGCCAAGCGCCAGGCTCACGCGCATCGACCGTCGCAATAACCTCTGCGATGATCGACTTGTCCGTGTCGTACAAGCGTACCAGAGGGCCCGCCGTATCGTTTGCTGGATGGACTGGCTGCTCAAACTCGTCGAGGATAACCTCGATAATCGGCAGCGTGACGCCCTCCATGCACTTATGGATGTTAGCCATTGCCTTTACCTGTGCAAATGTCGAGAACGATGCGCTCAACGTTAACGGCTACACCAGCGTCAATGTCGTGGCGATCCATGGATGAAACGAAAGGCGCAACGAGACTACTCACCGAAGTGGGTTGTTTCTGCACCATGTCCAGTACACCAGAACGCACGATGTGCTGGACTTCTTCAAAGAAGGGCTTGACGTTGGGATCGTCGATCTTCTTGAAGAACTTCGTCTGATACGTCAGGAAGTAGCGCACGAATTCATCACTGGTGTCCAGCTCCAGAACATCAGGAGCCCGATCCCAGAACTCACGCGCATACTTCCAGTCTTCCCATGGGTAACGCCACATCATCTGCGGGATGGTCTTGAAGTACAGGTTGTCGTGGATCAACTTCACGTCGTCGCTACGCAGGCTGAAACTGTTTCGATCCAGCGCAATCGCTTTGGTGAAGCCGCCACAAATCTTGTACAACCATTCCAGCTGACGGCGCAGGGTGTTGTTCAGCCTGCACTGCACGCACAAATCAATCGGCAAGTTGATCGTCAGGTAGTCGTGACCTTCTTGCAGGTTCGGACCCCAGAGAGCAGTCATACCTGTGTTCCAGATGATCTGGCGGGGCAGCGCAAACTCACGTTGACGGCGCGTCATGGCGAAGGTGAATGACACGGGTCCTCTGCGCACGCGCGCATGTGGCTTGAGCATCGGACCGTAGCTCATATCCGTGAACCCGCTGAACACGTTGACCAGAGTGAACGTGGTATCACGAACCTTCACCGTTGGGCTCTTCTCCAACTCCTGTTTCAGGTAGTCGAGGATGGGCTTGAACAGGATGTTGTGGGCGCGGTAGTTGAACGTCCCGATGTAGGACGAACCACCCCACGGCCATGCTGACAGTCGAAACGACAGCGGGTCAGGGAAATGTTGGTACATGATTAGCCTCGCTGGGTAATCACGAACTGCCAGTGCTTGTCTTCGGTCCAGGTGCTGTGCAAGCGATTGGAACGACCCAGCTTGCGACGGACTTCAACATCGGACGCGATTACGGCGAAGATTTCAGTCTCCTGCGCAGGCGTCTTCTTGTTGAACTTCACCCAAACGTTGATGGCAGTCTTGCTGATCTGCACATCCTTGACGAAGTCCAGTGCCTTGAGTGCTTTGGTGATGCGCGTTGCATCGACCTTGAACGCAAGAGCACCGGTGACGGCCACGACACCTTCGGACGCGAACAGGAAGCGCACGTCGTTCTTGATATCCTTGACCGCATCGCCCACGTCATAGTTGAACGGGGCTTGGAACCGATCTAGGATGTTGACGTGTGTGGTCAGCACGTATTCGCGGCCGACGACAGCGAGCGAGCAGGTGACCACAATCCAGAGCTTGGACTCGGTGTACTCAGTCGCTTCGTGGTACTGGACGAAGTCGATGCGGTCGTCTTCACTGCCAACGAGCACCATCGGGTCGAGAGCAACCTTGGTGTCGGCGTACACGCTCAGGAAAGCGTTGACCGCGTCTTGTGCCTTCTGGAACTCTTCTGCCACTTCACTTGGGATGTGCTTGTTGGCAAAGTTCTCCACGGCCTCGAGAGCATTGTTGTACTCTTCGGTCATGGCGGCGTGCTGGGCAAATATTGCCTTGGCGGCACGCGAGTTGTTCGGGTTGTCGGATCGCGACAGCTTGGTGACGATGCGATCCAACTCGTCAATGTCGTCGCTGTCCTGCAGTGCACCGATGTGAGCTTTCAGCTTGGTGAAGCTGGGTGCCTTGAACGAACTCAGACGCAGGCCACCACCAGTCTTGATGCCGTCACCTTCGGTCACGTCGATCTTGTAGTCACCAGCGGCCGTTGCAGTGTTGCGACGGAAGCCGAACAGGGACTTCATGAAGGAGCGCAGACGCGCGGTGATTAGCCGATACTTCGGCATCTTCTTGGTGGCATAGTCAATGAGCTGCTGGTCGCTCATGCCTTCAATATCAATGGCACTCATGGCTTCTCCAGTATGGAATTCATTTGGGTTACTTGGGAGCGCGACAGTGCCAGCATCTTGGTCAAGCGATTGAGCGCACGTTGGTCAATCACTTTGCGCTTGGCGATGATGAACTGCAGGCGCTTACTGCCCGGCTCATTGTTGAAGCGGTGGAGAATCTCCATGGGCTTCTGAGCCAAGGCAACCTTGATCAAGGGCAGGACCGCGCGCAGGATATTGCTGATATCGACTGGACGAACGGCCGAGTCTAACCACAGGTTCAGAGAATCCGTGATATCGACTTTGGTGACGCCTTCAATGCGCAGCAGTTTCTCTTCCTTGGGCTTGGGAGCCGCAGCAGACTGATAGTTCAGCGTGCCTTTGAGGAAGTAGTTGAGGTCTTTGGTCGACGACACTGGGATGTTGTCTGTCTCGACGAAAGGCGAATACGGGAGGGAGACATAGAACTGGCCGTCTTCTTCCTTGAGCTTGATGCAGACCTCAGGCGATACGAACCCGCTATTGGCGCGCACGTCACGGGCGACAAAAGCCACATAAGTGGCATCTTGGTCTGCCATGTGGATCGAATACAGCTTCTCGCACAGCGGGCGCAGGAAGTCGTGAATGACATTGGCTAGGTCATTCATGCGTTCGCCAATCAGCGGCCGTGAAGCCGAGTTGACTCTGGAGATTAGCGTCCGCTTGAGGTCAAGCAGATCAGCGTTGAGAATTCGGATAGCGGAGATACAGCGCTCGCGCTTGGCATCGTTCAGATGCTGCACCATAGACATGGCGCATTGCAGTTCAGCTTGCGTCTGCAACACCCAACTGAGGCTTTCATACAGCTTCGACAGCGGGCCGAATTTGACTTTCGTCCGCTCGGTGCTGTTGAGAGTTTGCTGAGCACGCAAGGCAGTATTGATCCGACCAATGACAGTGATTAGCTCATTGGCATTTCGAGCCTTACGAATGTCCACGACATTCTGGCTGGTATCAATTGACTTTGGTTGTAGTTGCATCGGAATGCTCTGCCACGTTAGTTCGTGACAATAAATTAGCGATTTGGACCTCAGAAACGAAAATACCCAGGCCTCTGTTAGGAGACCCGGGTATTTTGGTGTAGCTTAGCCGGCGCGGGAATTAACCGCGGGCGACTTTACGCGCGCGAGTCGAGGTCTTCGCGGCTGGTGCTTTTGCTGCGGTCTTGACGGCTTTCTTGGCCGGAGCTTTTACTGCCTTGGTGGCGGCCGCTTTGGTCGCTTTCTTGGCAGGAGCTTTAACGGCTTTGGTAGCCGCGGCTTTGGTAGCCTTCTTGGCCGGAGCCTTCACAGCTTTCTTGGCTTCGGTCTTGGCAGCAGGTTTAACTGCTTTCTTGACTTCGGCTTTGATTGCCTTCTTCACCGGAGCCGACTTAACGGCTTCTTTTACGGCTTTCTTGGCCGGAGCCTTGACTGCCTTGGTGGTCGCTGCCTTGGCCGGAGCCTTGGTGGCGCGAGTCTTTTTCGCTGGAGCAGCGGCAGCAGCAGGAGCAGCCTTCACCTTACGGTGCGGGTTGGCGCCTGGGTGCTTTTTCGCCAGCTTCGACTTGATGCTCTCGATGGTCTTCTTGTGCGAAGCCGACAGCTTGGTACGCTTGGTAGCCAGCTTGGCTTTGGCCGCGGCGAACTTGGTGCGCAGGGCAGCAGCTTTCGCTTTGCGCTTGTCAGCCGGCAGGCCTTTCAGAGCAGCGCGAGCTTGCTTGTACTTCGCGGACAGTTGCTTGCCAGCGGCGGACAGAGCGGTGCGAGCGGACTTGGCCTTTTCGCGAGCCTTGCCAACGGCTTCTTTCGACTTCGACTTGGCAGCGCCGTGAGACTGCTGCTTTTTGAACCAGGCGCGGTACTCTTTGGCGGCAGCGCGCGGGTCGCGGCCTTCTTTCTGAGCGCGGCGGATGGCGCGTTTTTCACCGGCTTCCAGGCGCTCGGCCGGGGTGCGGGTTTTGCGCTCGGTACGAGCTTTGGCGTTGGTGGCGGCTTTGGTCGATTGGCGAGCTTGCTTGGCTTTCTTGGCCTTGGCTTTCGCTTCTGGACTGTTGTCCACTTTGACCATCTTCGGCTTGGCGAACTTACCAGCCTTCGGGTCTTTTACGGCACGGGTCTTTGCCATTTTGGCAATCTCCATCTGGGTAAGGGTTGTATTTTGCATCGAGGACGCAGGACACAACCTTAGCGCCAAGGTATGCAAGTCTCTCGATGTAGAAAAAATTAGCATTATCTACAGCAAGAGACGAGCGCACAGAGAAAACCCAGGAATGTTTTTGGAATGTCCTAGGAATCTCCTAGGAGTCCGTTTGGATTCCCAAGGAGTTCATGGCATCCCGTACTAAATCCCGGGCATACTTGATTTCCTTCTTGTTGTGGCCGGCCGCCGCCAAGTAATCCTTCAGGCCGTGGGTAGGTTTCACCCGTGGACGAGCAACCACCTCACCAACGTGTTCCACAATCTCCCCATCGTCCGTCTTCTTGGCCTTGGTCTCGGCGTTGAAGAAGCCACCGGTGATGTTCGGGTAGTTGATTCGCAGGTCGGCCGGGATCAATACGTCAGGCGCAATGAGGAGCTTGTACCTGATGTTGTTGTCCTGCCGAAGCTTGGCAAAGTCGGCCGGCGATTCAATCAACACGGTCTCCAGTCGGAAGTTCGGCTGGTTGTCGATGAACCGATGGCGGAACTGCATTTCGTTCTTTTCGCACTTGGCCTTGAAGTGGATGAAGCCCTTCGGTAGGCTCTCACCGAAGTTCTTCTGGAACGGGTTACCGTTGAACACAACACGTCGGGACTTGATGTGCTGGTACTGGTGGATGTGGCCACTGATCGTGAAGTCGCGCTTGTGGGCTGCGAACTCATGCTTGGTCTTCAAGGAGCGACCGTTGTCACCGATTGCTCCATTGTATTCGACGTGGGCGAAGTTCAACGCGCCTTCCTTCTCGGTCAGCGTCTCGTAACACGGCCATGCACAGAAGTTGACCAACTGTCCGTCGATCCGATCCTGATCAGGCTTCAGGAAGATACGGAACGATTTGAAGAACTTGTGCTCACACAACAACTGGAGCAGGTCGCAGGACGTCGTGGTGGAGTCACTGCGATCGTGGTTGCCGCCGATGTAGTAGCTGTTCAGAATCCCGTCGTACTTCTTCAAGAACAGGAGCAGCGACAGGTAGGTGGACTCCGGCATGTGCGGCGTGTCGGAGATATCACCTGGGATGAAGACGTGCTGAATGCCTTTGGACAGCGCGTACTTGTAGATTTTCTCCACCTCTCGGAGCTGTCGTTGGACAGCATCCAAGAAGTGCTTGTTCATCCCGTCAAGGTGCCAGTCGCTGGTTGAGAGAGCTTCGAGCATTATGCGGTATCCGTGGAAATGTATGGGAGCTGGAAGTCCACATCACTCAGGAAGCCGGCCGCGTTCTCATGGCCAGAGCCAAAGAACTCCTCAGCAATGCGCTGAGCGACACCGTTCGTTTGTGGTGCAGATCGTACACTCCATTTACGCTTTCCATCGCCCCAGTCTTCGTAGGCAATCGCCACCATGTGAATCGGCAGTAGCGAGTCCAAGACCAAGGATTGCAGCACGCGGTTGCAGTTCACGACAGGGACCATGTAACCTTGCAGTGAAGCAAAGCGTGCCTTCGACGTGATCTGCGGGATTGCCGTGTTGCTGATGAAAGCGTGGACGGAACGCCCGGCAAGAACGAGGTTGTTCACTTCCTTGTTGTCGAGAATGAGCGAGGTCCAGTACGCAATGGTCTGTTCCTTGGTCATCACGCCGTAGAAGAAGTAGTCGTCCTCGATTGTCTTGTGAACGTGGAGGTCGTGATTGCGCACCAGCTCCACAACCTTCGGCATCGGGTTCTGCGTGTAGTGTTTCCACGTAGCCGACGCACCAGACTCATGGCTGTGATACGCCACTGTGATCTTGTCCTCGTTGGCCTTACACAGCGCTTCAAGAATCGGCACCGCTTTCGCGTGGTGGTCGATCACCGTAAGGTGCTGGCAAGTGTCGAGGATATTGAGCATCATGCCCAGGTCGTCATGGCAGAAATCTACCATGATTACCTCTGCACCGTTGGGAATCTCAGGCAGAGGTACCTTGTAGTTCACGGGATGATACGTGATGGTTGGATCACGTTCAAAGTAAGACACAACGGCGGCGGCCATGATGCCGTCATTGCATTCTGCGTGGTAAAGAACGACCTTGGGCATGATAGACCTCAACTCTTGGCTACGATGGCGCGCATGTAGTTTATCTCATACGCGCTGATGCCATAGCGACGGGCTAGGTCATTCGACTCCCCGCCTTCACGCATAGCCTCCTTGTAGATCAAGGCGGTCTCGGAAGACAGGATTTCGTTGAGCCGTGCGCGCTGCTTTGGCGTTAATGGACTTCCCTTCAACTTATCCAGGTTGTTGTTGAGTGTCACCAGTGTCCGAGTGGAGCACATCCAACCACAGACGAGCTCCTTGATCGGAGTTTGGTGCGTAGCCCTGGGAAGCTGATAGATGAATGTCATCAGTTGGTTGAGCAGAGTCCGCAGCGTCTTCACTTCATCCACCGACGCTTGAACGATATCGAACCCAGTGCGCACAAGCGTAGTGGGCTCTACATCCAAATTGAGATTCAGAGGAGAGCACTCAAAGCCGTCGATGTGAATGTCACCGCCGATTTTGAAATCCATACGCGGGATGTTGAAAGCGCTAAGCGCAATTGGTGTATCGAACACTAGGAAGGTCACATCCTTGAAGGAAGCGTGACAAACCAGATTACGCCGTAGGTCCTTCAAAGAGAACGCGACGACGTACTGGACGCCGTCAGGTTTCTTTTTAGGCAGCTTTCCTTCGGGCTCGATCATCAGAACGTGGCTTCTTTTTACGCCCTTTTCTCGATTCAGCCTCACCAGCACTTCGTCTGGCGCGTGGCACCCGAAGCTCACCATCTTCATTGTAGTTCTCCATGACCTGTGAAACGCCTTTGTGTTTGACAACCGTCAGGTACGCGCATTCGGTGTACAGGTGTTTATCCAGAGGAGTAATCAGGAACACATGCGGCACCAGCGAACGCAGTGCTGGCAGGTAGCGCTCAACGAACAACGACCGAGTGGTCGGGTCCATGTGGCTATCTGGTTCATCCAGTACGGCGAAGTTTGTACGACGGTCATCTTCCACCATAATGAGCATTACAAAGAACCAGAGCAACCTGAAACAGTCACTCTCGGCACCAGAGAGCAAGCGGACGTCAGTCGGCTTCTTCCCGTTGCCACGGTCAACGATGCAATGCACACCATTCTCCTTTGCGAAGACGTTGAACTTGAACGGCTCGGCAAAGATCAGGTGGGAGTTGCGATTGAGTTGCTCCTCGATCTGGAAGAGAATCTCGTTCGCGGCGTTTACTTTCAAGCCCTTGGCGGAGTACGCCTTCTCCAGCGACTTAATGAGGTCGCGTTGAGCAATGATGGGCTTCAGGTCTTCCAGCTTCACAAGGGCGTCGTTGCGCTCGCGCTTGAGCACCTTGAACTCACTGGCTTTGGAACCGTAGGAGCTTACAATGTCCTGCGCACGGCTGTACTTGCGCTCGACTTTTGCATACCGCTGCTTTGCCTCTGCTAGCTTATTAGACAACGAATCTACATCAATAGTTCCGTAATCTTCCAATAAACTTTCAAGCACGGAGTCGATGCGTGCAATCTCCGAGTGATCTTCCAGCATGGCGCGTAGGTCCTTCCGAGTGTAGTTCGGAATCGCCTTAGGCTCCTTCGGCTGTTTCAGTTCACCCAGTCGATCTTTCAACTTCTGCGCTTGGCGAGCATCGTTCAGCTTCTCACGGAGCTCGTCAAGCTTGGCATCGCGCTTGCGATACTTCTCACGGCGCTCAACGAACTCTTCCTCGTTGAACTCCAGCTTGCGGCTTTTGGTACGCAGTTTGGCGAGCACCACGGCGGCGTCAGCGATCTTGATGGACCGCTTGGCTTCCTTGATCTTGCCTTTCGCCTGATCAATCTGCTTCCTGAACTTCTTGACGTTAACCGTCTGCTGGCAAGTTGGACACTCACCATCTGCACAGTCATCGACAATCGAAGCCAGTTGCATCACAGGTTGGTATTGCAGGAGCACGCGCTCGAACTCGGCAGTGCCGAATGCGACAGCAACGTTCACCTCTTTGAGCTTACCACCAACGGCCTTGTAGGCTTCTTCCGCCTCTTCCAAGTCTTTGGCGATCTGCTTGACCTGCTGGCGCTTGCTATGCGCTTCGGTCAACCACTCTTCTTCCTTCTCCAGCTCCTTCTCGATCTTGGCCATGTGCGCTTTCAGCACAGCAGGCGCGCTCACTTCACCGATTTCGGTAAGCTGGTTGGTGTATTGCTTCACCTGAGCGCGGAACGACTTCAGGTCGGACTCGTACTCGGCCAGGTCTTCGTGCAGTTGCAACTCGGCCTGTGCAGCTTTGCGTGACAGCTTGGGCTTGAGCTTCTTCCGTTGCTTCTTGAGCTTGGAGATTCGCTCGCTTGCGGCGATGGCACCCTTGAGCTTTTCGATCTTGGAGTGCAGCTTCTTGGATTCGTCACCCAGCGCCTTGATGACACCACGTGCTTCTTCCAGCTTCTCCGCCTTCTCCTTGTCCCAGTCGAGACGTTCGAGGATGCCGTTGATTTTCACCAACTGCGCATTCACCACGTCAAACTCGACCTGCTTGTTCTTGATTTCGCCCAGCTTCTGGGTGAAGTGTCGCTTCAACCGATCGTACACGTCCAGTTGGAACAGCGAGGTGATGTACTGGAGACGCGCCGCTGGCTTGTCGCTTTGGAACGACAGCGGGCGTTGCGACTGCAGGTACACATACGAATAGAACTCATCCTCAGTCAGCGGAAAAATCCGCTCAATCTCCTTCTTCTGGAGAGGGATGGTCCTGACTTCTTTGTCGGTGCCGTCACATTCAATGATGAACTTGGAATTTGTTTGAGTGATCGAATAGGGCTTGCCGTCATTTCCGATAAGCCCAATTCGGATGCTCGACTTCGCCGTCTCAAGCATATCTTTCTTGCTTTTGGTAGTGGCGAGGGGAGCGGCTTCATAACGAAGGTTTGGCACAGAGGACAACAGCAGGGACTTGCCCGCACCGTTGCTGGTCTCTGTGGAAATGCGACTATCCTTATTATGGCCAGTGATGACCGTAAAAGGATGTCGGGTAATGTCCAGTTTCACTTTTTTGAAGTTGACGACGTCGGTGAGTTCAACGTCAGTCAGCTTGAGCATGTTCGATTAGCCTTTGTTCTCGATCACGAAACGGCCGAGATAGGTTTGCAGGAGCACCGATTCGTCGATGCTGGTCGAGTTGAGTTGTAGCTCCAGTTCAACGATGGTGTGCTGGAGCATCACCAGGCCCTTGAGCCCGTACTTGATATCCATCTTCTTGGCAAGCTGCTCGAAGATGCGCCCGGAGTACGGCAGGAACTTCGCCGTCTTGGTCTTCGCGCCGATCAGGTAGTCGAGCAGGGCGCGTGTTTTGTACACGATGCCGCGTGGGTTCTGCGCTTTACGGATTATGGCAATCAACCCAGGCAGGTCGAGGTTCATCGTGGCTGCAACGACAGACGCTGCGGCCTTGTCGAGGTCTGCTGCCGACGATTCGACGTATGCCTTGAGTGCACCTTCTGCGTCGAGCTTCTTGCCGCCGAAGCCTGCGAACATCACAGCTTCAAGGTGGGCAATGGCGTTGCGCATACTGCCGTCGCACATGGCAGCGATCAGCTCCAGCGCCTTCTTACCTTCCTTGCCTTTAACGAAGTCCATCTTCTCTTGCTCGACGATGTACTGCAGGCGAGAGACGATGTGCTCTGGTTCGATGCGGTTCAGGTTGATCTTGGTGCAACGACCTGCGATGGTGTCGACCAGTTTCTCCGGGTTCGTCGTGCAGAGAATCCAGATGGTGTGGATGCTCGGCTCTTCGATAGGAACCAGCAGCGCTTCTGCGGACGCACCGGTGAGCTTGTGAGCCTCGTCGATGATGAACACGCGGTAGTTGGTGTGCGGCGCAGCGTTGGCACCACGGACGAGAGAGCGAATGTCCTCGACCTTACCGTGAGTACCTGCGTTGACGATGGTGACGTCTGGATGCTTCTCGCCCAGCTTGTACGCCATGGACTCACGGACGTTCTTCGGATCGTCGGCGTTCATGTACGTCGCAAGGATACGCGCCAGTGTCGTCTTGCCAGTGCCTGTGACACCGCTAATCAGGATCGCGCCCGGGAAACGGTTGCGCTTAATCATACCCTTGATGATGGAAACGCTGTCGTCTTGACCAACAACGTCTTTGAGTGTGCGCGGTCGGTGAGTAACGGCGAGAGACTGAGTGGCTGATGCCGTCTCTTCAATCGCAGCCTTCTGCTTCTTCGCCATGCTATTAGAGCTCCGTATCTTCGCGGAAGAAATGGTAGGCCATCGTGTACAGGATGTCCTCGAGTTGATGTATGCTGGTGTAATGATGGTTTACACTACCCAGCGCAATTCGCAAATCAATAACGCCCACTTCGTCGCTCAGGTAGTACGCGAGTCGCAGCTGGGTGAAGTACCGATTGAGTTCTTCGATCGGATAGTCCACGCCTCGCCACCGAGCCGTCACGAAACGAAACACCACTTTGTCGTCGGTCAGCATAGTCACGTAGTTGGTGACGTTGCGTTTGCGCAGCATATTTGCAGGCATAGCCAACGATAGGCTCTGCAGGTCCTCAGCTGTAGCAGTGCGATGCACCGTCTGAGTTCCAATGGGCGAGCGGATGTAGTCCATCCACTCCTCAACATCTTCGAAGGCGTCGTCGTTGATTGTCAGGACGATGCCGTTTTCCACAGAGCCATGCGCGCTGAGGCGTTCAAACTTGAAGCGGTTGAACGCAATGTCACGCGGGCGATTGCCGAGAGTAGCGATCGGCATAATGTTCGTAAGGGACTTCAAGGTAGCGAGGTCGTTCATCAGTGAACTCCTTTAGATGCTCTGGAGCGCCTTCAGGGTTTTCTCCATAGCCTTGGTAATGTCTTTAGGCATCGTCTTCCCAGTCATGTGGAATGCGAATGCCTCTGCAAAGAACTCGTCCGGGCTCACCATGGAGTATTCGGACAGATCAGGACGCGACTCCACGATCGTGGTACGCTTCGGCCACATCGAGGCAAACTTCTCGCTGTCCTCAAGATAGAGGATTTCGAGGCTGCGGCCGTCGAGCTTGTGGTAGCGCTTGTAGTGGCTGAGCACTTCGCGGAACACCAGAGAGTCTTGATCTTCAAGCTCTTTATAGAATTCCTTGAAAGTGCCGCTGAACTCGATCAGTTCACCAAGCATCGACTCCAACCGATCTTTCAGGATGCTGTTCAGCTCCAGACGCTTGTGGTAGAGCTTGATCCAGCGCGCCTTGTACGCACCAGGCACCATGCGGAACCAGACTGCGTGCGCGTACTCGTGGTACAGGACATACTCGTTGTACGCACGGTCGGTGAACGTGTCTGGGTACAGGTCGATGCCGTCAGTGAACTCGCTCATGGAGCGCTTGATGTGGTAGCAGCCTGCGTACTTTCCACGCTTCGGGAACAGCTTGATGCTGCCAAGCGGGAAGATGTTCAGGTTGTTCTCCAGCATCGCATCGTAGGTACGACGCAGCGCAGACTTGAGCGCTTTCTTCTCCAGGTCTTCCAGCACACGGAAGAAGTGCATCGGTCCGTACTTGGAATCGACGCTGGTGATGTATGGGTTGATCTTCACGCCGAACGCATTACCACCTGGCTTCGGGTTCAGACCGAGGTTGGCAACCAGTGTTTGGTCATCGTACTCAATGGTCTGGTGTTCTTCGTCAGCCAGAGTGCGGTCGATCACTGCGCGATTGCGCTCAGGGTTGATCGCGAGGCACAGATGATGCTTGGTGCCAACACGCACGATGATGTAGCTGTCCTTCTGGATCGCCATCATCGCAGGAGACTTGGACTTCTTCTCCTTTTTCTTCTCTTTGTCTTTCTTGGCCATGGGAATTCCTTACGAGCTGATCCAGCCACGTGGGTTGTTGGCAGCGCGAACGAGAATGTCCACACGCTCTTGCGGGGTCTGCCCGCGTGGATAGTAACCGCCACGTGGATCGTCACGGAAGTGCGCTTCACGGAACATGGCGATGCGGGCTTCGACAAACTCGTCGAGTGTCTTGATGCCGTACTGCGGCTCTGCAAGCGAGCGGCGGCTGTAACGCTCAACACTGCAATCGCTACTGTCCTGATCGTACCACATCAGAAAGTAGCTGTTGTCGGTTTCGTACAGTACCAACCAGTCGTCGCCTTTGGCCTTGAAGTGGTGTTTCGCGGTTGCCGCATTGGCAAACGCTTGGTAGTTCTCGACAGTAGGTGCGATCCAGTTGGCATCGTTGTCTTCGTCATTGTCAACGCGCTCACCATCTGGCTTTTCAAGACCGTAGCGCGCCAGCAGGAACGCGACGTGGTTCTTCCCGTAGTTTACCAGACCATCGAGAAACGAACTAGCAACGTAGTCGTAGCGGGTGTCGAAGGCGATACCTCCATCGCGCATGATCTGCGCAGTTGGATAGTCGTATTCCTCCATTGGGAAATCTTTCAGCTTGTACTGAGACATGGTCAGCCCTCGGAACGAGTCTTGCCAACGATGCCGTAGTAACCGCCGATCGCTGGGATGAAGGTTTGGTTGTCGAACTTCTTGTGATGCTCAAGCGGATCGAGGCTGAACATCACTTCACCTTCCGACGTTGGAGCGCGCAGAGTACGCACGCCGTAGCGCTTGCAGTCGTCAGCCAAACGGATCACGATGAAACGTGGATCGACATGGGTCTGCTGGATTGCACGGCGAGCGATGTAGTCGTAGGCGCCTTTGCCGAGGTCAACGAAGCGAGCGAACAGGTCGATCACATGCTTGTCTTCGCTGATGTGGTAGCCTTCTTTCGGGTCGAGGCCTTCGAACGCGAGGAAGGTGTACACGGCGGTCGCGCTTGGCGATGCCGAGTCGAAGTATTCTTCAACCAGCTTGGCCACACCTTCTGCGAACTCAATCTGGAGAGGCGTCAGTGCTGGACACTCAGCAGGACGCTCAAATTCTGGACGATCAACACCGCCGTCCATGATCTTGTCGTAGGCTGCGCGCAACTGTGCCTTGTTCGGATGATCGAACGTTGGGTACAACTCGGCGCAGGCTTGTTTGAAGTACAGCTCGGCCGTGTTCAGGTTGATCCGAGTGTACTTGGTCATCACGGTGCTCATTCGTCGTCCCACCCTGTATCTGGTTCGCTTACTGCTGGACCGTGAGTACGCACCAGCTCGTTGTAGATGCCGACTACAGACTTGTAGCCTTTGGTGTTCAGTGGGCTTTCGAGCAGATGCTCCTCGAAGCCAGCCTTGATGCCAGTGTCACCCAACTGAAACGGTTGGTGAACGTACACACGCACGCGCTCGAAATACTCCTCGAATGCCATGCGGCTGACTGCCTTCTGAATAGGCTTGTTCAGGTCCGCAGGTGTTGCACCCTGGAAGATTTTCAGAATCTTCGGTGTGAAGAAGATCGGGCAGTACGCAAGGTCACCGCCGTTCTCTGCACACCACTTCTCGATCAAGCCCTTCTGGAAGGCTTTGTTGGACGAGAAGGCGAGCGCACGGAATTCGTCTTCGCGCCCAGCGTAGTGTTGGCAGGCTTTGCGACTCAGGCAATACAGGCTGTCTGCACCGTGACCAGTGAAGAACACGTCTTCCTTGATCTTGGGCAGCAGATGGTACATTGGCCAGAAGCACTCGAAGTCGGTCTTCGATCGGCAGCCAAACTCGGCGAGCTTCACGACGTCCTTCATCAAACGCTTCTGGCCAGTGGGCAATGTGACTTTGGTGAACGGCAGCCCGAACTCTTTCGCTGTCAGTTGGGCGATGCGCACGTCGCGGCTCTCGACACCTTCGAGGTGGAAGCTGTACACATGCGGCTTCAACCCAGCCTCGAGGCAAGCGAACAGGGCGCAGTGACTGTCCACACCGCTGCTCATTGGCACGGCTACCTTCTTCACGCCGTACGACGCTGCCCGTTCAACGAGGGCTTTACGGAGCTTTCTGGCTCGCGTCTTCTGATCCATGATCGCTCCTAGCGTTTCTTCTTGCCTTTGAATTTGACCCAGTGATTACCCTGGAGTCCGCCTTCCAGCTTGTGCAGGCGAACAATGTCACCGTTGGACTTGATACCCACGATGTAGTAACCCAGGTACTTGTCCTTAGTCACTTTGAGGAAGGCTGCTGGCGACGTGCGCAAAGGCATGCCGCTGATATCCTTCTTCTTGGTGATCGTGTACGCAACGTAATCGCTGTTGGTCCAATCGTCCAGCAACTTCATCATCACGTCTGGCATCACGAACTTCATATCGTTGCCGTTGACGGCATAGAAGAACGTGTTGGCATCGCCCTTACCCACGGTGTACATGATGCCTGCTTGGGTTGCAGACACTTGCCACTGATGGAGACGACGCTCATTCGGGCTCAGGCCCTCTTCCATTTTCCACAGCGTTTTCACACGCTTGCGGAGTAATTGGAGTTCGCGCATTGCTTAGTCCTTGATGGCGATGTAGCCCACGAAGTTGAGGTTGCGGAAGAACGTCTCGACGCTACGGAAGCCAGCGGTGCGCAGCATTTCGATATTGTTCTCATGGGTCACTGGGACCTGAACACCTTCGAGGGCTGCGCGCTTGCGCTCAATGTCTTCCCAGCTATAGCCGTTGTCGTGCTTGTACTCATGGTAGGCATCGACCAGCAGTTCTTGCATCACTGCCGTGTTGCCCAGCACCTTCTCTACCATGAAGAAGGCACCGCCAGATTCCAGACCATCGTACACGCCTTTGAGGATGGACGGTCGGAAATTGATCGGCACGAAGATCATGGTGAGGATCGACAGCACGAGGTTAGTCGGCAGCGTCTGCACTTTGTGGAATTCCACACTGCCACTCATGTGCGCACTCGGCCAGCGAATGGCGTCGGCAATCTCTTTGGCCTTCTTGCGCAGGTCGTAGCTGCACGGGTGTACGTTGAACTGGTCAGCAAAGCGCCCACGCATTTCTTCAAGCATCGGGTCCGAGATTTCGCTCAGGTAGAACTGGGCTTCTGGGAACGCACCAATGAACTTGGCACTCGCTTCACCGCGGCTTGCACCGAGGTCAATGACGTTGCACGGTGTCTTGACAAAATTCTTGCCCAGTCGCCACACCAGTTCACGCATCGACCCATAGCCGGGGATGCTGCGCTCCAGCATGTTGTCAAACTTCTTGGCGACGTCCTCGTTGAACTCCCACTTCTGGCCGGGTACGTGATCGTCGCGCAGGGTTTCGATTGGTTGCATGTCCGTAACTCCATGTTTGATGCCCATGTGGGCTTACTGGTCATTTACAGTTTCAAGGCCACAAAAAGGGAGCGCGAGGCTCCCTTTGTGCGAGGCTTACAGCTTTTCGAGGATATTGCGGCGAAGCTCGCGCACAACATGGTACATCATGAGCGGTGGTACCGAGCGGCCGATGCGCTCAAACTGCTGCTTGTAGGTACCAGTGAAGATGAAGTCTTCGGGGAAGGTGAAGATGGTCTTCAACTCGTCGATGGTGTACTTACGGCGCTCACCGCTCAGCGTCTCGATGAATCCACCTGAGGAGAATCCAGCAGTCTCGCTGTTGGTGCCATCCGAAGCCACGATCGTAGGCGACGGGATTGACGCAGGCACGTACTTCAGGTCGCCCTTGTGCTTCGACTTCAGGTACGCCACGTGAGGCAGAACGTCGTTCACGTTGATGGCATACTTGTGCGGCGTTGGGAATACAGGGTCGAAACCTTTCTTCACCAGATCGTCACGCACGCCGACGAAGATCACACGCTCACGGGCTTGCGCCACACCAAGGTATGCAGCGTTGAGCACTTGCGCACGCACGCTGTAACCGATCGCCTTCAAGTCACGGAGAATTTCGACGAAGTAGCCTTTCGCGTCACCCTCGACCATGCCTTTGACATTCTCGCAAACAAATACCTTCGGCATGAAGGCTTCCAGCTTGCGCATTTCCTCGTAGAAGAGGTCGTCTGTGCGCTGGTAGACGTTCTCGCTGTACAGCTTCTCCTTGCCCCAGTCATCACTGCCAGTACCAGACGTGGAGAATGACTTGCACGGTGGGCTACCTTCCGAGAAGTCGAGCTGGCCACGTTTCAGGCCAAGCTCTTTGCGAATGGCTGCCCAGTCAACCTTGCGAATGTCTTCGCCGATGACCATGGTGCCTTTGTGGTTCTTCTGGTAGGTTTCGATGGCCGGCTTGATGAACTCGGTAGCCGCGAGCACTTGGATGCCCGCCATCTTCACGCCAGTAGACGAGCCGCCACAGCCACTGAAAGAACTGATGCCTTTGAAGTGCTTGGGCAGCGCGTTGATCTTCTTCATCGAAGGGATCTTGGGAATGCGTTTCTCATTGGCCATGGCTGCGTCCTTACTTCTTTTTCTTCGCTGGCATTTTCAGCTCTGTCTTCTTCGGAGCCGCGAGCTTGGATTTCTTGGGCTTGTCACCCTTGTCCTTACTCTTGACCTTCTCTTTGTCTTTCGACGTGTCCTTGGCCTTCTTGCCGTCTTTCTCTTTCAGCTTGAGCTTCGGAGCTTTCGGCTCAGCCTTGGCCGCAGGCTGCGACTTGGCACTGGTGTTGAACTGGAACTTGCACTTCGGGCAGCAGTGCTCGAACTCGAAGCTGTCCTCGCCGAACTCCTGGAACGACTCTTTGCCTTCACCATCGTTGTCGATTTCGCGACCTTTGGAGTCGAGCGTTGGCATCTTTGGCATCAAGCCACGCAGACTCAGTGGGTCGATACCCAGAACGTTCACGTCGAACGACTTGCCGGCGTCGAGCTTCTCCAGCATGACGCCCAGCTTGGTACGGTCGAAGTCGCCACCGTGCGCGTTCGCTGCGATGTTGGCCGCCATCTCGGATTTCTTGTCGCTCCAGTCCACGATGCGTAGTGGGATGCGGATTTCGCCGCTCGCAGTCTTCGCAACAATGTGACCTTCTGCAACGGTACCGAAGGCGTCCTTCACAGGCTTTGTGACGATCTTGGTCTTGACGTCCTTACCGCGCAGACGCTTCAAGCGCTGGTGACCGGAAATCAGGTTCTGGGTCTTCTTGTTGAAGACGACGCCGGACAGGTCACCGTAGGTAGTCATGGACAGGTGCAGGTTGTCCAGTCGCTTTTCACTGATGACACGCGGGTTGTACTTGGCCTCTTTGAGGTCCTTGATGGTCAATTCTGCCATTTGCTTAATAGCCTGTTAGTTCTTGGGAATTGGGTAGCAGTCGGTCGCGACACCGTCCGTGCCAGTTGCGATGAAACACTCGATGCCGGGCCGCGGCGAGTAAACTTGCTTTTGCACGGAAGTCGCTGCCATCCAACGACTCCATGCAGTGAACCCGTAGATCATCAACATGATGAATACTACCACGCCCGCAACAGCCAGAAGGATGAGGGCGAACGTTTTACGGTCGTTTTGTGCTGAATGTGCCATAGCATTCTCCAGTGGTTTGTCTGGAGTTTACAGTTTAGATCACCACTCCGAGTTCCTCACGCATGATGCGCAGGCACTCATCCTTCTGCATGAACATCCAGCGCTTCGGTAACGGGATGCGCTTACCAGAGCCCGTCATGAGCAGCACGCAGAACTTGAAGCCGCGCTCTTGGCATGCCTTGGCCTTAGCCTTGTTCATGCTCCAGCCGCGCTTCTTGTTGTTGATCAGGCCCATCGTTGCCTTCGACTTCACTTCCACGATGATGTTGTGGTTGCGAATGAAGATATCAGGCA